>Ga0068855_100000339_pt1 | contig 58113 bp, 40 predicted proteins | sample KBSCornC52_FD_66592 | JGI IMG/M metagenome (GOLD analysis project Ga0068855, IMG submission 66592) | Corn rhizosphere microbial communities from Kellogg Biological Station, Michigan, USA - KBS Corn C5-2 | ecosystem: Host-associated > Plants > Roots > Rhizosphere > Soil ... | reverse complement strand
CTCGCTACCATCAATTTTTTCATGACTAACTACAACGACGTTGCCATCCCAATCATACGCATTATCTTTATATGATTGTATCCATTCGAAGTCGTCTGCCGTAGCAAATTTAGACTTGCTTACAAATTTCACCCAAAAGCGAACGCCAAAAAACCTGGTGTTTTTCCCTTTTTTGTCTTCATCCAAATAGCTGATCGGGTGTATTTCAACTGTAACGGTACCATAGGGTGTTACTATGGTTTGATGCACCCGTTCACCGGGATGTTTTTCAGCCTTCACACTATATACTAATGATTTGGCATCGCCCTGCCCTTCCAGTTTTGCACGTTGCATCGGATCCAATTTGGCAGCCGCGGTTTTGCTGTAAATGGCGCCGCCAATGTTTACGTCATCTTCACTGCCCAGATGGTCTTCAGAATTAACTTCCTCTGTTTCGCCATATGCGCCGGTGATAGTCACCATACCATCCGGATCAATATTTTTTACAGGATTATTCACCGCGTAGTTATACGGGCTCCATCTCGGGCTTATGTCGGCCATTGGATCCACAGCATTCCATCTTCCGGTTACAGCGTCAAAAAACCGGGCGCCATAATCGTAGTAGTTCAAATCTAACTGTTTCTCTTTGCCGTTAAATTCGTAATTATTATCCGGATTCGGGCGTGGCAAATTATAGTTTATTTCACCACCAAATGCGTAATAATCCATAACTTGGACAATACCATCGCCCGCCAATTTGCCGTTGCCATCTGCATCCGTGACTATGGCCCTTACATTACCCAAGTGATCAGTCAGGTCATACTGAAAAATAAAACCTCCGGCATGATTGCTGACTGCTCGTCCTTCCGGCGTTTGAACAAACTCAACATCGCCATTGGCATATTCGATACCATCGTCATACTCCCTGGTGTCGGCCTGTGTTGTAGTTGTAATCCGGTTTAATTTCCTGCCCGTTGCATCCCATGTATAATTGATTGTTTCCGCTGGCGAAGTTCTGGTAATTGAACCAGTTAGTCCTATTTCGTTGTAGGTTATTGGGGAAGTTATTGTTCGTTTAGAATCCGTCAATATGCTGCCATTATTGTCGTAAGTAAAAGTACTCGATTGGGATTGTGTTACTGTCCCAATATCGGAAACCGAAAGCAGCCTATTACCCCGGACGCCACCGGACGTATAATTATAAGTCAGATTATTGAGCGGTGTGCCTGTGGAACCGCCGTATCGGGTTAACGAGGTGATATTTCCCAAATTATCATAACTGAATGCCTCATTATAAATATTATTTGGGGCTGACCCGACACCATAGCTAGTAGTACTAAGGATTTGGCTTCGTTGGTCGTATGTGTAAGTAAAACCTTGTTGTTGACCTGTCCCTGACGGCAGATAGGACTGCCATTGTACAGCAGCAACATTGCCATTAAATTGGGCAAATTCTGAATACCCCGCAATTGTGCTGGTGTTGTAATCTATTTGTTCCGAAAAAGCATCGATAACTGTGCTGTAGGTCTGATCGTAAAGGCTTTGCGGATTATTGATCATCGTTAGCCAGCCCCTTTCGTTATACTTATAATTCATATGCTGCAGAAAGGAGGTGTTGTTGCCTGGCGATGTCGAATGAAGATGTTTGGTCATTACCTGGCCCAATTCATTATAATCAATTTTTGATAACACCGTATTCTTGCCGCTGACTGTTTGACTTGCCGTGGTCACTGTTGTAAACTGTTGGTAGGTTAACAATGGCCTGTTCATTTGATCATAGGTAGGTGTTGTAGTGATAGTCATTTGAGTTATTGTTGGTGTAGTCACAAAACTTCTTCGAACGCTTTTTATACCAATATTTTGGAAACTATATTGACTATTCTCAGAGTCGTATTTGTTATAAGAGACGGTTTGACCGACGTAATTCTCTCTTAAAACGGTAGTTTTTCTTCCTTTAGTATCGTATTGTGCGGTAGAAAATAAATAATTCGCAGTGCCGAGTACGTTTACCAGGCTACCGACCACAAACCCATGCGGCGCCTGGCAAAGTGAGTCTACCGATGACAACGGCTTTACATATAATGTCTGTCCTGGGTTAATAGAAGAATTGCTCAGAAAACTGTAGGTATCATAGTAATTAACAACTAGGACATTATTTCCTGTACCGGTGCTGATATCGGGTACGGTAGCGTGTGTATAGCCAAAATTTGCGGCAGTATTGTTAAAACTTTCCCATAATGTATTTCCGCCGTTTACTAAAGTTTGCATAGTAGCGCGGTCACTTGTACTGCTAAATTCTCCGGTAACTACTATCCTGCCCAAAACATCGTATTCGGTAACCATCCAAATGTGTTTGGCATTCTGGTTGGGATCTTGCGTCAGCACCGCCTGATCAAGCGAATTGTACACTATATATTGCCAGCCGGCTCTTCCAGGAGTCTTCTTTTCTATTGTTCGGTTACGTGTATCGTAATGATACGCAAACATAAAGTTTAGAAAGACGTTATCCGTTTCTGTAAAAGATGTTGGCATTGAGACCGGCGGATTATTTCCGTTCTGTGCCGGGAGCGGTGGAATTATATAACGAAGGTTATTTAAATCATCATAAATATAATTTGTGGTGAGATAACTGGAAGTACCGGATTGCACCATCTTACAAACTATGCGACCCAAATTATCTTCGTATTGTATTGATTGGTTTCCATTCTCATCGGTAACAGTAGTCTTAAATAAAGTATTTGGCAAGTAGCTGGATGAAGCGGTTGCACCATTACCGTTGCTGTTTACCACCCATAGCGTCACTTCGGAGCCATTTGCCCCATAAGCGACTTTTCGAGTGTGTCCGCCGGTCTGCCACGATAGTCCGGGAGCGCCTTGCTCTGTCAGCCTGGCCAATGGGGAAGCCTCAATAGTACTAATCGCGGTAGGATAAGATGTTTGAACGGTACCTGTTGCCCATGGCGTACTATAAAAGGTATTTTCCTGGGTCAGTGCGTCTGATTTGTAACTTGCGTCATTAACGCTGGTAGATGGGTTATTGGCGTAAGGCAGGTATTTGGTAGACGACCGTCCCATGTTGTCGTAAACGATAGGCTCTACGATGTCGTTATAACCCGGGGATGCCTTCGCTTGAACTGTTTGAATTGGCCGTCCCAATCCATCAAAATACTGGACTGTCGTTTGCACCTGGCTGGCAATAGGCGCCGCAGCATATACAGCTGCTGTTGTGTTAAGCCCGCTGATACGAGGGGCATAAGTAACAATATAGTTTTGGGCTGATGACAGGTTTAGTGCCGCCGGCATGTTCACCGTAATGGATACGGTTGTGGTACCGCTACCGGAACTATTGTAAGCGGTAACTGTGTAATTTGTTACTGGTGATGCGGTCAGCGGGTCGCCGCTAATGGTCCCTTTAGTACTTGTAGTCCAATCGAACGCAAGCCCCTTTGGTAACACAGGTGAAATACTAAACGCCCCATAAGCCACCCTGCGCACCATGTTATTACCATAATCACCAACATATAAAAAGCCGCCCGCATCCAACGATACCGTATAAGGACTGTTAAAGGTGGCCAAATTACCGATGGCGTTGTTGCTGCCGGAAGTGCCGGTACCTGCGAGTGTGGATACAGTGCCTGCAGTAGCTACCACACGTATCAAGTTATTGCCCGCATCGGCAACGTAAATGTTTGAAGATTTATCCAGCGCCAAACCCATTGGGCCGCTAAATTCGGCAACTGAGTCAACACCATTTGCATAACCCTGGGTACCATTACCGGCCAAGGTAGTTACCACGCTCCCTGGTGTAATTTTTCTGATCTCGTTGTTTAGGTTATCTGCAATGTAAAAATTTCCTGAGGCGTCAATTGCGATACCACAGGGATGATTAAACGATGCTCCCGCGCCCGTTCCGCCGCTATTTCCCGGGGTTGTATTGCCCGCAAATGTGGTTACCTGCCCCGTGCTCAAATTAACCAGTCTGATCTCATTATTATTGCAATCCGCTACATAAAGGTTCCCTGCCGAATTTACGGCAATACCCGATGGCGCGTTAAACGTAGCAGAAAGTACGGGACCATTCGAATTGCCGGCCGTCCCTGAACCTGCTACGGTAGTAACTACCGCCCCAGGCGTAATTTTACGAATGGCGTTGTTTCCCTGGTCGGCTACATAAATGTTACCTGATGCATCTATAGCCAACCCCGTCGGGTGGTTAAACCTGGCTGCAGTGCCTGTGTTATTCAGGAACCCTGCTGTATTAGCCATGCCGGCAAAAGTGGTCACCTGCCCCTGTGGCGTTATTTTTCGGATAAGGTTTGAGCCTGCATCGGCAATATAAACGTTGCCTACCTGATCAACAACCGATCCCGACGGTTGGTTAAAACTGGCGCCTGTACCGTACGCGTCTGTATGCCCGGCAGCACCACTGCCCGCAAAGGTCATCGTAGTGCCATTGACCGCTGCTGTTCCGGTTATCGTGGGCACCAGGCTAGTAATAGCCGTTCCCACTGTATATGCAGTGTGACTCGGATAAGTGATTGTAGGCGCCTGCGCCCTTGTACTGTAAGGCAGGTATAAAAGACAGCAAACTGCTGTAAAACAAACACTCTTTATTTTGGAACGGTTCATGCTCAAAAATTGTATAATTTGTAATTTTGGTCTAGTTTCCCTGGTAATGGTAATCAATATGTTTAATAATATTGCCGTCCTTGTCTTTGATGTTCGAAAGGCGCTGGAAGGAGTCATACTCATAATAAGTGGTCATGCCTTTTGGATCAGTCGAACTCGTCATCCCGATGAGTGGATTATACGTATAAGTGGCCATCAAAGCATCAACAGGGTATATCCGTATGTCATCATAGGCAACTGCACCAATTGAACTTAAAACTTTGGAAGGACCGGTATAAGCTGTTTCCGGCACATATTTCCAGATACCGGCGGCATTAAGGTACCAGTAGCTAATCACGTACGAACGTGAGTTAGGAACCGTCCAGTTAACGGTGTAGGTGGCACCGGAATAAGACTTGTTGCCTGTATGCGCCGAGCCAGTCGTACCCGCTGCACTTTCCTCGAACCCTTCGAAATAGAACTCTTTTATACCCGTAGTTGTAGTAGTTGTAGTACTGGTAGGAAAGGTTGCCTGTAAATATAGACTACAACTTAACGTCGGCTGAACAGAATAAACAGCTGACATCGTGTACTGACCAGGTGACAAATTTAACGTACGCGTATTTACCCCTCCGCTGCAACTCGCGGATCCTGCACAAATACAAAACTGAAGATTTCCTGAATTATAAGTCCCCCCGGCGGAGAGCGTGCCCGTAATAGTGCAATTTACCACCGCAATAGGATTTGAAGGTGGATTAGGATAACCCGAAAATGACAAAATCAAAGAGGTTGGTGCGGTGCCTACTACGGTAAAGGTTGTTGTATAGGTAGTAAAGCCCCCCGTTTGCGGAAGGGTAACGTTGGTATTCCCTGTCCCGGTAGTTGTAGTGGTTGAAGTATTTAAAGTATTTGCGGCATTTTCGATCTTCACAACCGGGTATTGATTATTATACCCCCATTGATACGAGGAATTGGGTCCGCCTGGCTTTGCTTCAGCGGTTAAGTTACCCCATGGATCATACGCCAAATAATTTTGCCGTGTCTCGATAGGATTGTTACCGATTTGAATTTGCGTGGAACCTGGTAAATATAAATTGACGGCTGGGTTTGCATCAGAATGCCATTGCTGATAAACATCCTGTGTTACCTGAACATTCGCCGAGGATTTCTGAACGGTTTCATTTACCACCGGCGACACAATATTATTGTTGACCATCGCGGCAGAAACGGGATCAGTATAATTGAATGGGTAACTAAAGGTTGTGGTAACTAACGTGCCGTCACTGGCTGTAGAAGATTTTTGGCTGACCTTTTTGAAATTTATATTGTAACTTGTATTAGTGACATTTTGCACATAGCTGCCATCAGGATTATATAGCAGATCAGTTTCCCGTGTCGGCACCAAAGTTCCAAGGTCAAATGTATTTGTACCTCCAAGAACGCATAAATAACCACATGTTACAAACAATTCGCCTCCGTATATCGAACGAACATTTTGATTTTGACCTAAAGCGCTGTAGACCAATTGAAACTGATCGAACGTTTTTTGGCTTGCAGGCAGATTATTCGCATTGTATTGCGTAAGCGATTTTAAATGTCCGCGCATTTCTGAATTGTCGTTATTCGGAAGCGGGTACAATTCGTTCGGGTTACTGGTGTTGTTAGCGCTAATATCAGGCAAAGCATCCTGGTAAGCCGTGCCGTCACTATAATTAGTAAATTTAGAAATCGAATAGCTGCCATCTGCACCCACTTCTGCCACTTCCGAATAGCCAATGAAACTGCCTAAATTATTTTGACTGGCAGGTATTATAGGCTGGGTGCCAAACTGAGAAAATTGAACGGTAAATGGCGGGCTGTTAGGCTGATTGTTTAAAGCGGTCGTTGTAGGCATTGCGTCCGAATGATACCAATATTGTGGTAACGCTGCGAGTTCACCACTTGAGGCAAGCGTTGTTGTGTCAATTCCATTTTGGTAACCATGCAGATAAAAATACGTCTTACTTGTAAGAACGTTGCCCTGGGCATCGCGGTTGGTGATTCGCTTTATCCTTACGCCACCGCAATAACCAAGCGAATCATATTGGTGTTTCGGGTTGTTTTTATCAATTACTTTTGCGAAATAGTTATTATCAGGTTCCAGCGTTGTGGTTCCCCCGGTGGGGTAAGTGATCGTTTTTAAAATCTCCGCCTTCTCCGCAATAAGTGATTGATCGGTAATAAAAGTCGCCTTATTGGCGATGTACGTATTTTTGGTAAAGTTTTGCGTGGTATAATTTTGACCGTTATAATTGTAGTAACCCCAATGATCCGTCTGGTCTGTTAATAAAGGAGGCAAACTCATAGCAGTGGTGTTGTATGCGAACTTATAGCTGTTTATTAAATTACCCTGGCTATCCATATTCTGTAACTGCGTCAGTTTTAACCTTCCCGTCTCGTCATACACCAGTCCAAAATTCCTGATGCCGACATTGTTAAAATTATCAGTTACCGTTATGCCCGTCAACTTCAACCAATTAAATAACCGTGTAAAATAATTGGTTGCAGATACTCCGGATACAATCGAAGTAGGGGTTGCACCGAAAATTTGTGAGTTGGATTTATAATATGGAATCCCGAAGTCGCAATAGCTCCCGGTGTTAGTTGCAAAATGATAACTGGCAGCCCAGAACAGATAATTCTTGTTCTCGCCTTGGTTTTCTCCGGACATCGGATAAGGAGTATTAAACGTGGTAGGATCGATTTGTTGCAAGACTTTATAATAAGAATCTGCGCTATAATATTGCGCCTGGCTCAATGCATAATTTAAATTTACAGTAGTACCTGATGAAGTGGTGATACCAGTTAAGTAAATCGGTGACAGGATACTTGCGGAGTAAGTTAAACCACTATTAATCATTGTTGTTGGCTCTGTCATTGCCCCTGGAACAAATGTAAGTGGCGGGCAATTACCGGCAGCGCCGCCCGTGATGATATTATAGGTTTTATCCAGTTGCGTTGTAAAAGGCCCCCTGTCATAATTAAAAGAAATCGTTTTACCGTTAGTAAGTAAAATTGTGGTCAAATACCAGGAAGTAGCCCGAAAAGTGTTATCTGCCCAACCTGTTGAATATTCAATGGCTTCACTGTTTGTGGTATTACTTCCATTCGTGTACTGTCCAAAAATGTATTGAGTTCCGTCTTCGTCCGTAATGGTAAATGTCGAAAATGTTTTATCGATGTACTTGCCAGGTTCTCCTGCTGAGCCAGTTGCATTTAAGTACTTGACAATAAAAGGCGTGTCTAAAACGGCGTTATATGACACCTTTACATCACGGTCACATTTTACGCGCATCGCTCCCGTTTGATCAAGGTAAAAAGAACCGCTTATGCCGCAAACATTGAAATCAAATTCATCTGGGTCAAGGTCCCACAAAAGAGATCCTGAAGCATTAAAGGGAGGTTGTGCATACAATCCCAAATAATTGTAAAAATTTGAATTACTAGATAGTACCGCACTCAATTCGTCGGCAGGCGGCAATTGATTATTAAACAAGAACCCGTAATTTTTAATTAAAAAATTTGAGTTCGGCGAGTTCCCTTCATCGGCAAATCCTTTGATAACGCGCGTTATAGCTCCACCCGCCATCAATGTCCAGTTCGCGCCCGTTGAGCCTGGGCAAACATTAGGCCGGATCCCTGAATAGTGGTACGAAAGGCTAATAGGCAGTTTATAACCTCCTTCCTGCACCGTATAAATAGGCACCCCGATATTAGGAACTCCGGTAAATAGCGATATCGGTACTTCACCGTACTGTCCCAGGGAACTTGCATTAGGGCTGGGCACATTTACATTTGGCTGAAAGGGAGATTGACCTCTCGTAATTAGTGAAAACGACAACAAAATAAAGAATGAGGTGAGTTTGAGAAGTGATATTTTCATTACTATAAATTAGAAACGATACAATTACGTAGTCTGAAAAAAAGTGACAATAAAAATCCATGTAAGACGATATGCCTTGTTTAAGGTTAGAAAGTGCGCCATCAAAAAAGTAAATGAAGCAATTAAGGGTGATCCTAAGATTAGCATTGACGCAAATTCATTGGCCAAAAAGAATCAACAGTTCACGAAAAGTACTTTAACAATAAATGAATTAAAATTTGATTGTCATATGTGGTTAGGTTGATTGCTGCAATTGGGTAAGAACGTTTAGATAAAACAATAATAAAAAACCAGATTGGCAAAACCTAATATTTGAGAAAATAAATTATCGAAATAATAAATTTTATTTCACCGTCTCCAAATAAACCTCCAGCACCAGTTTCTTTACTTCCTCGGTACTTGTCCTGGTCTTAATTAACTTAAAAGTGGCCGAGCGGCACATTCCGATGCCTTTGGTACCCTGCAACTGGTTAAGTATCCGCGTGAGCGCAAAATAATCGCCTTCAAAGTCCAGTTTCTGGATGATGAATTTATCGGTATGGTATATCGGATCCTGGGTGGGCACTTCGCTTAGTTTTACGTTTTCCTTTTCAGCCATTGATGCTATTGCGCTGATGGCGCTGCTGCGGAAGGCTATGGTATCTGTTTTATAAAGATTGATGATCTTGTCGATGTTGTGGTTTTTACGGTTCAGGTAAGCCGGTTGCACATCTATCCCCACCGACTGTGATAACTCTTTTTTTAAACGGCTGTGCTCCTGCCAGGCTTCAATCGTCTTTTTAAAGGCCAGGCGGTAGCTGATGATCAACAGCAATACCGATGCTGCTACCAGTAAATATGCTCTTTTTATGGGCAATTGCTTCAGCATCTCAATAATTGATGGTTATAGTAAATTGACCTGTGTTTAACTCGCTGTTATAGGCATAGCTGTCCAGTTGAATATTTTTTACCCATTTTTTTGTCTTTACCCGCGCTATCCATTCATTCACCGGGATGATCTTTTCCGAATTGCCAATTATCCTGATGATTCGATTGTAAAAAGTCAAAGATTTTTGCGCACGGGTATTGTTAAGGTCTATAGGGTCGATAGCAACTTCCTTCCAGCTAAGCTCACGGGGAAGCATAGCCGCTACCTGGTCCACCAAAGCACTTTTATTAATACCTTCTTCCCAACCTAAAATATGCAGCAAGCCTTCTTTTTGTTTGATGATGTCGCTGATGCCTTGTATATCCGTGGTGCTCTGCGCCGTCCTGCTGACCTGGGCACTTAGTTCAGAGTTGGAAGAACCCAGCCACGAAAACAAAACAAAATTGATGAGCAACAAGGCGAACAACACCGCCAACACCATAAAACCCTGCACTTTTAGTTTATTGTCCGCTAACTTTTCGTTAAAGACAGTTTCGAGCGTGGGAACCCCGGCGTGGATGGCATCCAGCTGTGAAGCTAATATTAATTGAAATGCAGCAGCATATGGAACAAGCAGTGTTTCAGCGATAATTTCCAACTCCACCTTTAATGCAAAAGAGCTCAAAGCCCCGTCGTCGTAGCGGTAACTTGTCCAATTGGATTGCTCATCACGCCGGATGATGTTTCCATTGAAGATGACTTCCTCATCGTAAACATTGAGTTGTGAGATGATATTTTGCACCGGGAACGGTCCAAGGCTCAACATTAAAGGAATAAACCCGAGCGCTTCTATCTCGCTGATCCATTTATCAGCGTCGACCCTGCGAATAACGGACACAAAGGAATGATCCCCGGAAATAAAATGCTGTATATAAAAATCAGCCGGGTTGCCGTTGGGCAAAATCAGGTTGAAATTGTTTTGGTTTACCTCATTAACTTTATCAATACGCTTATGTAAAATCCCTTTGCCCGAAAGGTTTAACGCGATATGAGTTTTGGCCGGGAGCTGTGTTTTTAGTTCGCCTATCGTGCTCACACCGGGAATCTTTTTGGCGATATCCAATTTATTATCCTGTACGGTAACCAAACAGGCGCTAACCGCCAATGAACCATTATTGCTGATCTGGATGCTAACTCCTGTTGCCTGTTTAACGCGGTAATATTTCTCCAGCATAGTTAACGGATAATGGTCGCTTTTATAAACAATACGGTCACTACTTTTGAAGCCGTTTTTGTACGGCTGCTAAAGATCCATTTTAGTATGGGGATCCTTGATAGTAAAGGAACGCCGGAACTGGTCAGGTCATTTTCGGTCCGTTCAATCCCGCCGAGTAATATGGTATCATCGCTATGCACCCTCAAACTTGATGTAAACTGGCTGATGGATTGTGGAGGCGGCGAGCCATCGCTGGGGATGGACGTAAAATCGGATATATTCACGTTGATGTTAAGTGTCACCTGGTCGTTGCCGGAAACAATTGGTTTAATATCTACTGACAGATCGGCTTTTACAGGCGTATAGACATTTGTAAAAACTGAAGTATTAGTAGTGGTTGACGGGTAAAGATTTTGCGTGGTATTTTTATAATATACCTGGCTGCCGATGCTGAGTTTGGCCGAATGTCCGTTTAGGGCCGTTAACTTTGGTACAGATCTCACATCAATATTATTATTTGATTCAAGCGCCTGTATAGTGGCGTAAAAGTTAGGCACCACGTGGCCAAGGTTAAGTGAGGTGAGTTTCCCCAGACTGTTCAGGAAGCTGTTAACACTACTGGCACTGGCGGTAAAATTAACTCCCGGCAGCAAAGTACCCCCGGTTTTAACGGTGCTATCTGCCACACCCGCTGAAATACCGGTAGCAATGGTATTGGTTTTATGAAAATCAATCATGGTAACTTCTATCAGCACCACCGGGACAAGTTCATCCAGCGACTTGATAAAAGCTTCAGCTTCCCTTATATCTGCGGAAGCCCCTGATATTATTATGGTATTTTGATCACGAAACTCTTTTATTTCAATTGTCCTTTTCCATTCGGCAGGGATCATGTTCACTACAGTATCGATCGAGCGGTTTTGCAAATGAATAGCTTTGAAAGTCCTTAATCCGCTCAGTTTGCTATCCCCAATCATATACACGCCGTTTTCGGATTGGAAAGTATACGTTGTGCCCCTAAAAAGCAGGTTAAGAAAGGCATCATAAGTAATATCTTTTACATGAATATCGATCGTCCCCTTAATATCTGAATAAACGGAATAGCTGATCCCTAGTTCCTGCGATGCCTGTTTAACCATGTTAATGATCGGCGAATTGACAGCATCGGCTGTTAAAAGCTTTTTGCCGTTAACGGTTCTGCTGTAAACCCCCGATTGCATATTCGCGCCGGCATTATTAACCGGGCGGAAAGCTTTTCTAGTGGCAGTACCTTTATCTCCGGTAACATAAAGTTCTTCGTTCTCATCCAGCATTTGAAAAAGGAAAAAGCCGTCGTTGGTTTTTACCATTTTTATATTGTTGGTAAAGGCCAGCTTGTCAAGCGCTGTTTCAAAAGGAGCAGCTTCTATGTAGCCACTGACCAATTTACTTTCAAGGTTATTGGGAACGATCACATTTTTACCGGAGACTTGTGAAATCTTTTTGGCGACGCTTTTCAACGTATCATTCTCCAGCGCTAACGAAAGCGTGTTATCATTCTTGTTGTATTTGGCGTTGATCTCTTTTACAGGAGGTTTAATATAACGGGCAGGATCGTCATAAGCGGTGACATAAATAATACTGCCCACCACGCTGATATCAAGATTATATTTTTTAGCTAAAAACACTAATATATTGGTGGCCGAAACACCTGATAGGTTATCGTTGATCGCAAAGTTAAGTTTTGGATCAACGCTGATATTTAAACTATTTACGCTGGCAATACCCGATAAATATTGTTGTATGGAGCCATTTACCTGTAGCTGTACACTTTGTTTAAGCCCGGGCACAGTTTCTGAAAGGCTGTCCAGCTTTTTTTGGATGCCTTGTATCCTGCCTTGCTGCGCAAAAGCGGAACCCGACACGATTAACAATAAAAATAAGATCCGGGTAGTTATTTTATCCATATAAGGCTTTAGTAGTTAAACAGTAAGGGGTATATTTCTTCTATCGTTGTTTTTCCATCGCAAAATAAGTTGAATGCATTCTCGGCTAATGTATGAATTCCCCTGTCTTTTAAAAACTGCTGGATATACATATTGCCGTTCTTTATTTCGAAAGCCAGGTCCTGGTCAATTGGTATTACCTCGTAAACTGCTTTCCTGCCTTTATAGCCGGTATAATAGCATTCTTCGCATCCACGCGCCAGGTAGTGTTGGCGAACTTCGGTATAGGGCTTGAATTGCTTTGGATACAAATTACTGTTAAAGGACCGCTCTTCTTTGCAATGCGGACATAATAGTCTCACCAATCGTTGCGCGGCCGTGGTATTTAATGTATTGGCCACCAAAAACGGCGGTATACCCATATCGATCAATCTTGATACTGTCCCCCAGGCAGAGTTGGTATGGATAGTAGATAACACGAGGTGCCCGGTTAGTGCCGCCCTGATAGCCATATTGGCGGTCTCGGTATCCCTGATCTCGCCAACCATGATCACATCGGGGTCCTGCCTTAAGAATGTTCTTAACGCGGCTGCAAAGGTTAACCCGATAGATTCTTTCAATTGCACCTGGTTGATGCCTTCCAAAGTATACTCAACCGGATCCTCGATGGTTAGTATATTCCTTGTCTCTTTATTCAGGAGTTTTAAGGTAGCATATAATGTTGTTGTTTTACCGGAACCTGTTGGGCCACTTATGAGCAGGATTCCGTTGGGCCTTTTGGCTCCCTGTAGATAATTATCCAGATCAAATGGCGAAAAACCGAGCGTATTGAGATCAATCTCTGTGGCATTGTTATTCAGCAAACGTAAAACCACCTTCTCGCCGTGAAGCGTAGGCAAAACAGAAACACGGATATCAAACTGCTGATCCTGGTATTTAAAGTTGATACGTCCATCCTGGGGCAACCGCTTTTCGGCAATGTCAAGGTTCGACAGAATTTTTACTTTGTTGATCAGTGCCGGATATTCATCGCGCTTAAGTAAGTAACGCTCCACCATCATGCCATCAATCCGGATGCGCACCCGGCATTTGTTTTCATAGCTTTCAATGTGAATATCGCTGCTTTTAAGATTTTTTGCTTCGCCGATCAGGTTCATCAGGAAGTCATTTTCATGGTGATTAATTCGTAGTTGTACAGAACCGGGTGCGGCGTTGTCTTTTATATAGTATTTAGAAAGCAATCTGGCAATTTGAATGGCAGATATGGGTCTCAATTTAACGGTCGAACCTAGCAGGATCTCAAGTTCCGCCGCTAAAGCAGCCTCATCGGAACCTTCCTCGCAATAAAGAATACAATGATCCTTTGTTTTATTTTCAGGTAGCACACGATAATGCCAGGCCTGGTCTTTTGTCAGCCAGTGTATATTCTCCGTTAATAAAACAATATCTTCAGTCAAGTTCATTTATGGATAAGATTTAGCAACCAGGTATCGTCTGTCGCGTTGAAGTGCAGGCAATACCAATCGCTCATTAAAAACACCGCCAGACCGATTGCCTGGAAACCTGCCAGCGGTATCTGCTTATTTTCCCTGGCTGAAACTAATTTCCAGGTCAGCCAGGACATTAATGACAATACAAGGCTCGCCAGGTAAAAAAATAAAAAATTAAGCACCGAAAGATAAAACGCAATGCTTAACAATAATAAGATGTCACCCCAGCCCAGCAGTTCTTTCGTGATATTAACCCAGTGCCTGTTCTTTATCGAGAAATAGGCGGAAACTAACAACAATTGTATTGCCAGGAAACTTAAGATCATCCAGGCCGGCTGAAGTATTTCTGCAAAAGAACGACGCTGCAACAGGCTGATTGCAAAAAACGGTATAACCAAAACCGGGAATAAGAACCAGTAAACCGATCGGCTTTTAAGGTCCTGTATAAATACCGCCAGCAAAATAACAAGCACCAATATCCTGATCAATGCCACTTATTGCGAGATTTCTTTTAAGGTCCCGTCCTGGTTAATTTCCCAGGTATTAAAAGTGCCGTTGCCACTTATATCTCTTACAGCAGTCGCCCTTGCGGTAAAACCGCTACTGGTAGCCGTTGTGATTTCTATCCGGTAAAGCGCGCGACCGTCACCACCATCGGACACCAATTTGTCCTGAATAAAGCCAACTTCATTCAAATCTTTTGTATATTTCGAATGCTCGTAAAAGTAGCTTTGCTCCAGCGTTTGCAAGTGTGCCAGCTGTGTTTTGGCCTCTACACTTTTCGCACGGTTGATCACCGGCATTAAATTGGGCAAGGCCAATAAGACCAATATGCCTATAATCACCAGAACGACAAGTATCTCCGTGAGGGTGTAGGCTTTTACGCGTTTTTTTAATAAGGTCGAATAGGATTTCATATTTAAATAATCGACCTAAACTAACGACTAAAATGGGAATAATCAAATAAAGTGCCCCAAGAAAAAAAATATCGGCCTTTTTTCTTGCGTTGCCGCCATTATCAGGTTTAAAGCAAACAGCGATTTTAAATAAATTTTTAATATTTTTGAAAAAAGCTCTTAAGAATGTTAAAGGAAATTCTTTTTAAATTGACGCAGGGTAAAATGGCCATTATCTTTTACCTGGGCATTTTCAACGTAGTCTTTTCCATCTTTGCATGGTTCCTGCGTCCACTCGATTACATTAAAAGTCCGCAAAGCCATATCATTATGAAAGGCTTTGCATATCAGTATTTGGCTTTTTTTGTAATAGCCGGCTTGACGGCGATATTTATCACCCGCGTTGCGTCGCGCTATGCGATTACCGAACGAAGACTAAATTAAGCCGTCCAATTTACCGTTCAAGTCCGAACAATACACATCGAAATTCATTCGCCGTCATTCAACGAAAAAATAATTTATTTATCTACCACCAGGTCAGTAAAGCCATACCTATCTTTAACCCATTAAAAGCGGCGACTCTGCCGCTTATGTGATAAGGTTTAGATTTAAAGTCCCTGGCGGCGAGCGTCGGGGGCTTTATAATTAAAGAAGACAACCCTGCCCCTACCTTTTCAGCAATCCTAAAAAGCATTCCTGTTTGCCGCAGACTCGAAAGCCCACCCTACAATGCGGGCAATAGTCTCGAGCATCTGATCGAAATCCCTTTGGTTCCGCAGATCGATCCCGGCAACCGTGCCTGCCCCTGCACTGTCGTTCAGCACATTGAAATAAACACCGCCCACCAAAAATGCCAACACGGCCTTCAGGCTTACCCCGCTGTCTTTAAAATGCTGTTCCGTAAGCGCCAGCAGCCGCAGCCCCTCCCGTTCCCGCATTAACGAAGCAGAACGCATCAGCGCATTCGTTTCACTGATCTGCCAGTGAACGAGCTTTTGCATTTCTTTCTCCTGGTGGAAATACCGAAACTGGTCCTGGAGCATTTTGATGAAACAATCCTTCAGTTCCTCCATTGTTGGATTTTCCGGCAGGGCAAGTGATTCGAAATAAGGCAGCCAGGGGTCAGTCTGCGCGATATACGCTTTAAGCAGACCATTCAGACTGCCAAAATATTCATAAACCATCGGTTTGCTAACCCCTGCCCTCGCAGCGACTTTATTCACGCCCAAACCCTGGTATCCATTTTCCGTCAGCAACTCGCCGACCGCCCCGATCAGCCTGGCTTTTTTATCCTCCGCGTTTCTCTTTCCCGGCATAATATAAATGATGAAATCCTTTAAACAATAAAGTTACGCGCTCATAAAATACCAAGTGGTAGATAACTCGAAAAAATATAAATAATTACAATGACTCAAAGGGCACCAGACATTCCTCCATGATCAACCCGATCTTACAAAACTCCAGCAAAAGCTGCCCCAGCCTACCCGTTTAAAAACGTTTCTAAACGTTTATCCGTCGTTTGTTTTCATTCGTTACCTCAAATTTGCCTCACCGGAATAAACCGGCAATTACATTAAGCAAATGAGCACATTAAACAACAGCGTCCGCCTGACGGGATTCTTAGGCGGCGCACCTGAAGTAAAAGTCACAGAGAACCAAAAGAAATTCGCCAAAATCAGCCTTGCAACAAGCAGCTACCGGAGGAACAGCAAAGGCGAAAAGATTGATGAAGTAACCTGGCACCAGATCATACTTTGGGAAAAGCAAGCAGAACTTGCGGAGAAATATCTCGGCAAAGGCAGCAAGATCGCTATCGAAGGCAGGCTATCAAATCGTTACTATACCGATAAGGATGGCATCAAATGTTATGCGACAGAAGTTATCGTTAATGAAATAGATTTTTTGAAAGTGAGTCAAAACTAACATGGCAGTATGCATCAACAGCGCGGCACTAGATGGTATCGATGCCATCATCATCAACATAGAAACGAAGATCAGCCCTGGCGTCCAATATTTTATTGTAGGCTTGCCGGATGAGTCGGTCAGGGAAAGCCTGATTAGGGTTGAGTCAGCCATCGCCGCCGCCGGCCTGCAGATGCCGCGTCAAAAAGTAGTGATCAGCATGGCCCCTGCAGGCTTCCGCAAGCAGGGCGCCCTGTTTGATCTGCCTGTGGCGTTAAGCATACTAGCAGCGTCCGGACAGCTGGATCCGATTACACTTAATGGCTTCGTCTCCGTAGGAGAATTATCGTTAAATGGCAGGTTGCGGCCAGTCAAAGGTGCGCTTTCCATGGCGCTGAAGGCCAAACAGGAAAGTCACAGCAGCATGATCGTGCCTTTGGAAAACGCGGCCGAAGCTGCAATCGTAGATGGATTGACGGTATATGGGATGAGAGACATCGGCGCAGTCATTGCTTTCCTGCAAGATAAAAGCACGTGCACGCCAACAGCCTGTCCAACCGTACTTCACCCAAAACAAAATGAACTACCCGCGTTAGATTTCGCGGAGATTCAAGGACAAACCGCCATGAAACGTGCTATGGAGATTTCCGCGGCCGGCGGCCATAACCTCCTGATGATCGGCCCGCCGGGCTCCGGCAAAACCATGATCGCTAAACGTCTTCCAACCATTCTTCCACCGTTGAATTTGACGGAAGCCATCGAAATCACGCGGCTGTACTCCGTTTCGGGGCAATTAACAGCCGAAGGGTTGGCTACCACCCGCCCGTTCCGCGCCCCCCACCATACCGCCAGTGACATTTCACTTGTAGGCGGCGGTTTGCAGGCACAGCCCGGTGAGATTTCGCTTGCCCATAACGGCGTGTTATTTTTAGATGAGCTCCCCGAGTTTCAACGCCGCGTCCTTGAGGTACTCCGGCAGCCACTGGAGGAGCGGCAGATCACGGTCTCCCGCGCGAATTATAATAACACTTATCCAGCCGGTTTTCTTTTCATCGCTGCCATGAACCCCTGCCCCTGCGGCTTCTTCGGCCATCCCTTCCGAAAATGTTCCTGTAATAAAAGAACGATCCGCACTTATATTAACCGGATTTCAGGGCCGTTGCTCGACCGGATCGACTTACATGTTAAGGTTGAGCCCGTGAATTATAGTGACTTAGCGTCGGTCAATACCGGCGAGTCCAGTAAAACTATTGCCGAACGCGTCAGTAACGCCAGGAGGATTCAGCGGGAAAGGACAGCCGGCATCTTAAATGCGCAGCTCAGCCCCGAACTGACCAGGAAACACTGTAAACTCGGAGGTGACGAACAGGAAATTTTGATAAAAGCGATGGAAAAACACAGGCTCTCCGCCCGTTCTTACGACCGTATTTTAAAAGTCGCACGCACCATTGCTGACCTCGGCCATTCACCAACGATTAACATGGCTCATCTGGCAGAAGCAATTGGCTACCGCTCTTTGGATAGCGATTATTTCGGTATTTAATTCACCTCCCGCTTCCGGCAAATGATAACTACCATCCCTTCATCGTCTCTCCGGTAACCATACTCGAAACAAAACCGGTAGACATTCCCTGTGCTTGTCGGCTCCGTCTCGCTCGTAAAATACTTGTAGTTAAATCCCTTCCCGATTAAATCCCGAAATCGCATCCGCTTCGGGTTATCCTCGTCGCAAAGTGATTCCATAATAGCGCGGTTTTCCAACAAAATATCCTGTATCCGGGTGATGTATTCCGGAATCGTAAGCGTTGACGGAGCCATCGCAATTTCCGTCCGGGACAATTGAGTTTCCGACTTCTGTCCTTCCCTCCGCTTTCGGTTATTAAAATTCGTACGGCAGCCATCATCGCAATACTGTCTATCTTCACGCCCAGCACCTAAAACCGCTCCGCAGTCTTTGCAAGTCCGCTCCGCTGCTTGTATAACATTTTCCTGTGTCATATTCAATATTCCTTATTAAGCCAAATATAAAATTGAAACGAATACGAGGTGGTAGATAAAACCCGTTTAAAAACGTTTTTACTCGTTTAGATGCGTAAAAGCCAGGTTTTTGCCTCCCAAATTTGCCGAAACAAAAAAGACAAAAATGGAAAAGCAAAGAACAAAATTGGCCGGCATCCTCGATAGCGAAATGTTCGGCACGGAAAAAACCCAGTATTATTTTGATATTAAAAAAGCGAAATCTGATAAACATTACCTGCGGATCACCCGCCGCGATCAGCAGGACGCAGTTCGTTTTAAGCGCACGGAGATCATCCTTTTTGAAGACGATCTTGGATTTTTTGTAGAGGCAGTATCGATGCTGCTCGGTAGGTACAGCAGCGGGAACATGGGAATAAGCTGCTAAGTCATGGACAACGAAATCACAAACATAAAAGACTTGCCGCGTTCAGAAAGACCCAGAGAGCGTTTGCGCAGGGATGGCGCAGCTGCATTGAGCAATATGGAACTGCTCGCCATTCTGTTGGGATCGGGTTCGCAAGCTATTCCGTTGCTTAGCATTTGCAACACACTCATTTCATCGGTAAATAATGACGCGGAAAAACTTAGTACGCTAAGTCTTGAACAGCTTCGTGAAATACAAGGAATTGGAGAATCTAAAGGCATGACTTTGATCGCAGCATTTGAACTGGGCAGGCGCAGTCTGAAACCCGGTGCGCCGCTGTCATTAAAAGACGATGAATTAGTCAAAACGTTTATCAGCCCATATTTCTTTGACACGACAAATTTACAATATCAGCTTGTTTTGATGAACCACCGGGAGGAACTACTGGCAACCTCCGAAATTATTATAGAAGACGGACATCCACCGTCACTAAAATACATTGTAAAACTTTGCCTGGAAGCGGGTGCGGCGTCCGTCATGATCTGCAGGAATGAAGCTGCACTACCTGAGAAATATTTAAACAAAGAAAAAGCATTTGTGGTACAACTTGATGCTGCAGCCGCCATGCTTAAAATAAAAATGCGGGGCCTGTTGGTCCTTTGATTGTTTTTTGGCCGTTTCCCGTCCGCGATTCCGCGACGGGCCGGGCTCTCCACTGTATCTGCTGCGCAGGATGCCGTTCCGATCCACTAACGGTTTTTATTGAATTTTTAAAAAGGTTATTTCCAGTCAAACGGTTAAAAAGCGCAGCTAAGGTCGTTCCCGATAAATATTGGGAGATGCAAAAGACTACGGCATAATGGACCGGCTCCTGCGTCGCGCGTCCACCCTCCGGGACTTATTCCGTTTCCTTTTGCTGCTTACCGGCACCTCTTTTTTGCTTTCTTTTTATCCGTTTTTCTTTTGAAAATAACCAACCATCAAACAGGCGAATAAAGGAAAAGAAACAAAATAATTTATTCACTTAATTTTTAATTTTTATGTATTTCACAGGAAGATTGACCGCAGATGCAGCGGTTAGAAACGTCAGAGGCGACAGGAAAGTAACAGGTTTTAACGTAGCGATTAACGACCGCTTTAGAACAAAGGATGGCGAAAAGAGGGAAATTACCACTTATGTGGAATGTTCCTATTGGGTAAATCCCGGTTTGGCGGAGTACCTGAAAAAAGGGGTAATTGTCGAAATTATGGGGCGTGTGGAGGCACGGGCATGGATGAAGGACGGTGAACCGCAGGCCGGTTTGACCTGCAACGTTTCCACTATCAAACTGCTTGGTAAATCCAATACCAACAGGCTGGAAAGACAGGATACCAAATCCAAAGTAACAACTACAGGTGGCGACGAAGACGACCTGCCTTTTTAATTCACTTATTTCATTGATCAGACGGCATCCGTTCCGGGTGCCGTCATTAAAAAACTAACAACATGGCACACAATCTTAATTATAATGAAGAAACGGGAAAACACAGCTTTTTTAGCGTAAAGGAAAAAGCATGGCACGGTTTAGGACAAATAGTTGACCAATACCCCACCAGCGCAGAAGCGATACAATATGCAGGACTGGATTATGAAGTGGAAAAACGCCCTTTATTTACCAATAGCTTAAACAATGATTTGGCAGGGACTATCATGGGTATCCACGTTCCGAAAACAGAAATACCGGCTTATTTTTCAACGGTAAGAAACGATAACAATGAGGTATTGGGCGTTGTCGGCAAGGACTACGAAGTGGTTCAAAACGTCGACGCTTTTACATTTTTTGACGTTATTGTCGGTGGCGGCGATGGTATTCAGTATGAGACCGCAGGCGCATTGGGCAAGGGTGAGCGGATATTTATTACTGCAAAACTGCCTGGTTATATCCGGGTGGGCAATTCCGACCTGATTGAACAGTATTTGTTTCTGACTACTTCGCACGATGGCTTTGGCAGTATTACCGCCGCATTTACCCCTGTCCGTATTGTCTGCAACAATACGCTTAATGCGGCATTGCGAAACCATACCAACTGCATTAAAATCCGTCATACGGCCAATGCGAACGACAGGCTCAAACAGGCACATACCCTAATGGGTATCACAAGTTCGCTTGGCGCAGAACTGGAGGGCATTTTCAACCGATGGGCTAATGTGCGTATTACGGACAAAGAACTAAAACAACTGGTACAGCTGGCGATGTGTCCGAACAAGGAAGTCTTAAAGAACCTGAAAGAGGGCGCAACCGATAACTTATCAACTACTTACAAAAACATGGTGGACAGTGTTTGCGAATACAACTTCTCCAGTGCAACGCAACAAATGCATACCACAGCCGGAACGGTTTTCGGGGCATATAACGCCATCACCGGTTACTTCCAAAATATCCGCAAGTACAAGGACGACGAGGCCAAATTCAAATCCATCATGGATGGCACCGGCAAGCAAAGGGCGCAAGTCGCATTTGACCTTTGCCAAAATTTTGCTCTTTATGGTGCAGATGCTTTAACGCTGAATTAACTAACAAGGGAGAGCAATCCCCCTCCTATTAAATCCACGAATTATGCAACCGCTAAAAATATTAAACAACGTACAAAAAGCCAGGCTGATACACGCCTTATTTATTCACGAAATACCCGCGTTCCTCGAATTTCTCGAAGCGCAATGCCTGATTATCGAAAACAACCGCGAAGAAATCAAACAGGAATGGAAACAAAACCTGTTAACCGCCGATGTATGGCTCGAACTTTCCGAAGAAACCGCAAGGTGTTTAAAGAAATTCGGAAAAGGGTTGCGCGACAGCAGCACCGTATTCAGCGACCAGTTATTCTTTGGTTATGGGGCAATTTTTATGAACCACCAGCTACAGCAATACGTCGAAAACAACAGGCATTCCGACCCGAAGTTCAAAACCGCCATTGACTTATTTATCAACCCTTAATTATGAACAGATGAAAACGAATTTTTTTCAAAACATAGCAGATCTGAATGCCCCCGGCATTTGGAAGATAGGCATCCAAAATGACGCAAACGGTCATTTTGTAGTATCTGCCCTGTATTCACCAATTCAATCCAACGAACCAGTCACCAAAACGATTGCCCCTTTAATTTTCAAGGGATCAGTTGCCGAAATGGACGAGGGCTTTTTTGAAGCTATAACACACCCGGTACAGGCGACTACAGGCTTATATACCAATATCGAAGCCTACAACAAAAATCTGGATAACGCCAAAAAGAAGCTATCGGGCAATAAGAACCAGCCTGCAAAAAAATCTGAGGCTACGGCCGAGGAAGGTATAGAAGTAGGCGAACCACGGGTATCAGCCGAAGATAAAAGGAAAGCCTATACCGAAGCAATCCGAAAAGTGGTTGAACTGAACGACACATGCAAATACGAGGAAGCGCTGAATATGCTGCCATCCGTAGATGATTACCCCGAAAAGGCAGAGGAACTGAACAAGCGCAGAGCCGACCTCACCCGCAAAAGTGAGCAGATGGCACAAGCCCTTAAATTGTTTAACGAATAAAATAAAAAGCCATGTTACAGACAACGCAATTAGAACGGGTTTTTATTCATAAGGATAACGGGCAGGAAGTCCGGTTGACCGACCCCGGCGAAACATTCAATCCCGATATGGTACTTAATTTTTATGCAGGGACATACCCCATACTTACCAACGCCAGGATTGTCGGGCCTGAAATCAAAAACGATGAGGTGCAGTACCGCTTTGAAAGCACAATGGGTACGAAAGGTTAAGACCAACTGCTATGGAAAAGAGAATAAGTAAAAGAAAAGTAACCGTCATAGAACATAACAAGCAATGGAAACTGCATCAACTATTCGGCGGCTTCGTGGGGCAGCTGAACCGCTTGCCGGACGCAAGGGAAGTACAGCAAAACCCGCTAAGAAGCGCACCGCAGGAACGCATCGTAATGGTTTTCTAAACCATGCCTTTCAGCCTTTTTGGGGAGTAGCTTTCAGGAACTGGAAAATCGCCGAACAGGAGTTTTTTGTTACCGCTGAAAACCTTTGCGCTTTGTATGGATGGACAGTGCCGGATGTTTCCGGCCTGTCATTTCCCGAAAACATCAGGCAAGCTTATAAATTGATTACGGTACAGGAAACTAAGGCGTTTGATTTGGAAGTGAGGATTTGTCAGGACGAACAGCACGACTGCTGTTTAGTCACCTCCAAAACCTACAATACAAATTATCACCTGTACTATATCGCTGTCCGGCCACTTTGGAAAATGCGGGCAATTAAACAGGAAGCAGAACTATACCAAATGCTCACCGCAGTTTTTGCCTATTTCTACCAAGTTGCAGGCATCCCGTTCTTCAATGAGCCGGGAACGATAGACGGCAATTACGATACGATTAAAAACTGGCTTGAAGAAGAAATGGACGACGACGAAGAACCGTTCAGGCAACGCCAAAAAAAGGAATTAAAAGAACTGGAAAAGGCAGGTAAAATAATACTGCCTGAAATCCAAACGACTTTTAGCCTGAAAGTGTTGGAAGCATCATTGTTAAAGTACAGGAAAACGATAAACAGCAATGCGCATTTGACAGATGTGGTTTACGAAATTATTAAGTTGATAAAAGATTACCCAAAACGAGCCATTAAGGAAACGATGAGCTATGAAGCTGAAACGGAAGATAATAATACCATCTATTGGGAGCAATATATTTCCTTTTACTGGAGCGGGGAAGATTGTCTTTCTGAAACGCTTTATCAGATGGTAAACGATGAATTTCAGGAAATGGGCAATCAGGAAGAACCCATCAGCCTGCAATGGTTTGACCATCCGCAGGAAAAGGCGAACCATGTATTTGATTATGAGCCGAGACTTTTTGCGCTGATTAACAGATTATCTGAACTATTAAACGATTACGATTATGAAGAACCTAACGAATGATTTTTGCAACGATTACCGGGCAATTAAAGCCCTGTTGATTTGTCAGAAAGAAGCATCCGACGATGATGGCGTACAGAGCAGTATATATGTGGAAAGCTACGACATCGGCAAATATGGCAACCCCATTAACGCCCACCCATTAAGCTACCGGGAAACCGTGCAATTGAGCAGTCTGTTCCAGGCTGCAGAAGAACTCAAAACGGGTTACCTGCGGAGCAGGGGGATAATGCCAAACAAAGTATTATATGTTAATCCGCAATTATCAGGTTATGCGGTTTGGTACACGCCACCACAGGAAGTACCCCTGTTTTTCGCTTCGGCTTTAGGTATCACCTCCGGCAAGGGAAATGTACCTGCATTGGTTTGGAAAGCAGGCCGGAACGAATTGATGATTTACGCCTTGAAAGGAAACAGGAAACCAGACAGCAGAACCAAGCTGTTTCATGCCCCTTTCTTTAATGTTTACACGGATGGCAGGGTATGCATGGGAACGGTACGTATTAATATCACCGAGTCGGCAAGACTGGAAGATTTTATGGGGTTATGGGAAAGCTATTTTTGGAACAGCTACTTCAGTCACCTGATGGGCGAATTTAACCCGGTGACCGAAAATATCGTCCAGTTATGGCAGGCGCAGGTAAGCAGCGACCACCCTTTTCCAACCGAATTTTTAAAACCGACCACTTTTACCTTACAAAATTTACTGGCATGAAAACTAAAAAATTAACGGCAGTCAAGCCGAACGTACATATAGTTGAAAAAACGCTGTTAAACCCTTATAATCCAATCATCATAAACCTGATTGGCGCTGGGGGGACAGGAAGCCAGGTTTTAACCGCCCTGGGCAGGATGAACCATGCGCTGATCGAACTGAACCATCCCGGCCTGATGGTGAGGGTATTTGACGATGATAAAGTACAACCCGCTAATCTCGGCAGGCAGCTTTTCAACACGGCTGAACTTGGCCTGTCTAAGGCGGTAGCTTTGGTCAACCGTATCAACCTGTTTTTTGGTACAAGCTGGAAGGCCATAACCGAACGCTATAACCGGGAAACCATACTGGCTGACCCGGATTTAAGGATGGCAGAGTTTACTATATCGTGTGTCGATACCGTTTCGGCAAGGTTTGAAATCGCGGAGTTGCTGATGGGTTTGGATAAGCGGATGACCTATATGCGGAACCGCCCATTATACTGGATGGACTTTGGAAACAGCAAAGACACGGGACAGGTTGTCTTAGCGACACTCACCCCTATACCGCAACCCGAAAGTAAAAAGTTTGAGGTGGTGGAAAGCTTGCCATTGGTCACCGCCGAATTTGGGGAGCTTTTAAAACAGTCGGAAACAAACGACAATACGCCAAGTTGTTCATTAGCGGATGCACTCGGCAAGCAGGATTTATTTATCAATTCCGCACTGGCAAATTTAGGGGCGTCCCTGCTATGGCAAATGTTCAGGGAGGGTATGTTATTTAACAGGGGATTTTTCCTGAATTTGAAAGAGTTCAGAACAACGCCCTTAAAGGTCGCATCTGTTGTACAAGAAATTATAAAATAGATATGATACGTTACCTTACAGGAAATATAATGGATTCAAGTGCCGAGGCATTTGTGAATACCGTAAATACCGTTGGTGTGATGGGCAAAGGTATTGCCCTGCAATTCAAAATTGAATTTCCGCAAAACTATGCTGTTTACAGGGACGCTTGCCTTAAACATAATTTGCAAATTGGCCAGCTATTAACAGTCGCAGATAGTAGCCTCCTATTAGGCAATAGGTTAATCATAAACTTTCCAACAAAAACCCATTGGCGTTTGCCATCCGAATACAGGTACGTTGAAAAAGGGCTGCAGGCCCTGGATGAATTGATAACCAAAAAGGAAATTAAATCCGTCGCACTTCCCGCATTAGGTTGCGGAAATGGCGGGCTTGATTGGCTCCTTGTTAAGGAAATGATTTGCCGGTATCTTGAACCGCTCGACATAGTTATCGAAGTTTACGAACCAAACCGATAAGTCCCGTTCGTCCCGAACGCCGGTAAGCCACTTTCTCCGTTTCACTCAAAACAGGCTGCCCGGCATTCAATACTTGAAAACTTTTAAGCAATCCTTATAATTACCTTCTATCGTTTACAAGTTGCTTGATAAATAATTTGAGGGTTCAAACCTTATTAACACCTATTAAATTGTCGTTAGTTACGATTTTTGCATTTGTCTCTTTTACCCTCGGAATTATGGACAAGTAAAATGCACTTTACGGTACGGCGGTGTTGGTAAATCCCACGTTGATAAATGATCCCGACAATAAAAAAAACCAGGTCGGGGTTATCATTATGGCCTCAGTTGAAGATGACAATGTAATGGTTAGTTTCGGACTTAACGGTAATTCTTTCCAACTGATGCACTACTGATTTTGCGAAAACCAGACGATATCCGTCGCGATGCGCTGAACGACTTTACGCTGCTGCCTTTCTATGATTATGCTGACATCATGTCTATCATTCATCTTGCAGAATCATCATCCAAAGCTCTCCGAAAAGAAGCAGTTGCGCTGGCGATGAAAAGCCCGGATGTCCTGGAATATACAATGGTATCGTTGTACACCGAACTCGGTATAAAACGGAATCCTGGCATTAGTAGCGGATGTTATTGATAGGATCAAACAAATCATATGCCGAATTTCGTTAACCTACCACTTCGTTCCTCTTTGCGCGGTATTTTGCGCTCAAAATTATTAACATGGAACCATTTGGATTTGATAAGCTGCCGGAAGTTGTCCGGCAACTTTTTGAAAAACTTGAGCGCATCGAAGCGCTACTGGAAAAAATATCGCCAACCAATAACGAATCAGACAAACCGTTATCGATTGATGAAGCTGCCAGCTATTTGAAAATCACGGTTGCTGCGCTTTATTCAATGACCAGCCGCCGGCTGGTGCCATTCAATAAGCCTGGCAAGAGGCTGTACTTTTTAAAAAGCGATTTGGATGCTTGGATAAACCAATCAAAAAACAAGACGAACGATCAAATAATGATTGAAAATAAACACAGATTACGGCGCTAAAAAATTGGGTTTTGACTACCACCTAATCGATGCCAAACGCTTTAAATCTTCGAAAAAATAGTTCGAGTTTTGCATCACCGGGGTCACAAAGAGCCCTTCAGCGAAAGTTGGAGGGCTTTTTGCGTTTCAACGACAACAAGGAGCAGGGTTGCTTAATTAAAAACAGCGGGCAATAAACATTAGGCGTTTTGTCAAGTTGATATTTTATTATTACCTTTAACTAAAAAGGTTATAAGTTATTTATGGAATTGAAGATGGAAATCGGTCTGGATCAGCTGATACAGGCTATTAAACAACTACCTGCAAAACAACTTATAAAATTGCAGGCTGAAATAAACAAGACTATTACTGATAGAACGGAGAAAGAAGGTTTTAAAAAATTTCTGCTACAAGCCCCTGTGTTCAGCGAGGATCAAATACTGCTTATTGAAGAAGCAAGAAAAAGCATAAATACGTGGGGGAAAATCAGGCACCCTTCCAATGCCTGATTTTAATTTAACTGACCTTAAGAACAACTGAAGATTTTTTGCACCCTCTTTAATTCACCGGTGCCGACGTCTCATTTGATTTAGGAAGCATCTTCGATCCGCTTAACTTGTTTTGCCTCTTTTTGCTTTGAGCCGCCGGAGCCAAATTGATAAGAAAATGTAAACGTCGCCCGGGAGCTTATGGTGCGTCGGTACCAATCAAGTAACAGGTCATCGCTGGTTTTTAAAAATGCCCGCCTCCGGCTATCGAAAATGTCATTGGCATTAAAACTCAGCGAGGCCCTGTTTCCGGCAAACTCATACTTTGCAGCGGCGTCCATTCCAAAAGTCGCACGGTTTTTATTCTGCAGCAGCATATCAGCTGCCCGGTAATCAGCATGTATCTGAAATGACAGCCTTTGTATAGGTGTTACATTACTGGTGATGTTTGCATTCCAGCTGATTCCGTTGTTGGCCGTTATACCATATTGTGGAGCCGCAGCATTATCCCGGTCAAAGATATTTGCGTTCGCCGTCAGGTCCCACCCTTTTAACAGGCCAAAACGGCCGATCAACTCCAGCCCAATGGTATTGGAGTGTCTTAAGTTTTCAGGTATCGTGGTTGTTTCATCATTAACCGGATCGGTTTGAATATCCTGAATTACATCATTGATCCTGTTGGTATAGATGGCGGAGGTAAAGGATATATTTTGCCAGGTTTTATTATAATCCAATTCCAGGTCAGTAACACTTTCGGGTATTAAAGCCGGGTTACCCCTGTAGTAATTTGTAGGGTCCGAAAAGTCCGTTGTGGAATTGAATTGCCTTACCGTTGGCTTTGAAATCCGGCTGGTAAAGGTAAACTGTAATTGGCTGTTGTTTTCAAGCTTTTCGGTGAGCAGCACACTTGGGTATATTCCTTTTACGGGCACTTTTACCGGGGCGGCCAATAACCTGTTATTTGCATCATAACTCATAAAGGTAGCGTCGAGGTGACTATCTTCTCCTCTGATACCTGCCTGGTAGCTAAAATTGCCAACCTTGTTCTTAAAGTTCAAATAAACGGCGTTAACCTGGTTATTGCTGCTAAAAAAATCAGTAAATGTATAAAGGGGTTTTTCGCCCGTAGCTACAAGGTTATAAGCGTATTGATCATTATTGCCGAGGGTGATCTGGCTGCGGTATCCGGCCGAGAATTGACCCGATTTACCAACCGGTAAAACATAATCAGCCTGTATGTTATAATTAGTGGCTTTATGCCTGGTGTCACTTATTAATGGTGTATCTATATTGGGTGATTGCACGCCATTAACAGGGTTGTAACGGGTAGCATATTGCTGGTAATCCCTGAAACTGCCGTAGGCGTAGGAGAAGTTAAGCGCAAGTTCCTCTTTAGGTTTCTTAAAATGCAGGTTATAGTCGAGATCAATTTCATAACTGCTGCTATTATTATCCACGGTATTATAGCGGTTATAATATTCTATAAGGGCATCAGCAGCAGAGTAGTTGGTGAAGGTTAAAAACTCATTTTGATGCCTTTTACGCGAATTAAAACTGCCGGATATCCCTAATGTGCTCGCGGGTGTAAGTGAATAATCAATACCGGCTTTTACAAACTGTATTTTGTTTCGGGTAACTGATTTAACGGTTTGAGTGGAATATACAACAGAGTCAGTCGGTCTTAAAAAAGTGAGGTGTTGTCCCGCGGTACTTAAAGTATTTCCATTTTTGAGGCTATAGTTCCCGTATACGTTTACCCTGCCGCTCTGGTAATTCAGGTTGCCATCGGCGTTGTAGTTTTCGCGTGTACCGGCGCCAATATCCGCGGCGCCGTTTAATCCGGGCCTGCTATTCTTTTTAAGAATAATGTTGATAATACCCTCGCCATTGGCGTCATAATTAGCCGGTGGATTGGGAATCACTTCTATGCTTTCTATGGCGCTGGCCGGTATCGATTGAAGTATCTGGGTAATGTCGCCATTGGCAATAATTGAAGGTTTTCCATCAACACGAACTTTAACATTGGCCGATCCTCGGAGACTTACATTGCCGTTGCCATCAATTTGCAGGGTTGGCAGGTTCTGCAGCAAATCCGCCGCATTGCCACCTTTACTGACGAGGCTCTGGTTAACGGAGAATATCTTTTTCCCGTCGAGGTTTTGCAACGCTTCCTTTTTGGCTACCACAACAACCTCTTTTAGCATATTGTGATTTGATGCGGTTATAGCCAGCGTGCCTAAATTTAAATTACCAGTTGCAGGATTGATTAGTATGTTTTCTTTAAAGAGATCATTGTAGCCAACGTAAGTTATCCGCAAGCTAAACGCCCCGAAAGGTACATTTTCGAGCACAAAGTTCCCGCTTGTATCGGTTTGGAGTCCTTTAACAGGACTTTTGCTTTGCTGATTTAATAAGGCTACAGTTGCAAACGGGATAGCCTCATGAGTAACCGCATCGGTTAACGTTCCGGATATTTTTATACTTTGCTGGCTATATCCCCTAACAGAAAACAGCATAATGAAACCGATTGCGGCTATTTTTAATTGAAGTAATTTCATGAACTGATTTTTGATGATCAAAAGTGTCCTGACAACCCGGAACCTAGTAATTGCCGACCAGGTTGAGCGTTCCCGGTGACCCGGTGGTTCAGGATGTTGCACAGTGGGGATGAATTGCCCATCCGGAGAGCAGCTGATCAGCAAGAGGATATCCAAGTCCTCTGCCGGTAACGATCAACAGCTTACTCTTGCGTGATGGGCAAATATTCGACTACCTTACTAAAACAACTGTTCCGCCGGCGGCGTTACGCCTTTTAAACGCAGGTAAATGGTGGTTTGCCCCCGTTGATGGGTTTGATGTTCAAATGCCTTAGCGTATAGTCCGCCTCTTGTAAGCTCATGCTTGCCAAATTTTGTGGTTTCCTGCAGTTGATCGGGCGTCATATTTTGAAGTGTGCTTATAACCCAATCATAGCTATCCATTACCGCTTTTGTAACAGCTTCCTTCGTTGGTGACACCGTTTTTTCGTTAAGGTTATGAGGAGAGGTAAATGTTTCGCCAATAGGGTTTGGTTTATTGCTTGCTACAGTAGCAAAAACATAATTGGCATCTGCTATGTGAAGCATTTGCTGCGCAAACGAGCGGATCTCCGGCGTTGGTTTAAAGCCGTAACCTTCTTCGGGCATAGCATCAAGGTAGGCTTTGGTGTATAATTTCGCCCGTTGCCATTCGGCCACCATTTGTGATTGTGTAAATTGAGCGAAAACGGAACTGCTGACAAAAATTAATGCCAGGAGGGTAAATAATAAAGTTACTTTTTTCATGATTGGTTATTTTGTTTTTGATGGTCAAAAGTGTTTTTTACAAACCGGCTTCAATAATCTTTTCGACCTTGTTACACTTATTTCCAACGGAAAATCCTATTTATTCGACGAATGAGTTTTTCAAGAGCTTTTGATCAACCGTCTGAATTTTGGGGGTAATGGCAGAGAATAGTGACCCAACCGTATAAAATACCATATAAAGGCTTAAAAAGGTTAGTATTTTTGAACATGAAGATAGGAAAGCAGGCTCCCAGTATTATTCAGCTCCAGGTGCTGATATGGACCGCCGTGTTACTATTGCTATTTTTTTCGGTGCTGCCCATGGACGGTATGCTGAAATCAGCCATCTACACGGTAGTCCACGCAACATCTTATGCAATCATTATTTATGGGAATATCCTGTTCTTATATCGGGTGTTTTATCAAAAAAGAAGGTTCGTATTGTACGGCATATCAGTAGCGATCTTTTTAATTTTAGCTGGAATGTTAACAGGTTTTGCAAACATTACCCTTTACAAGTATTTTCGGTTGATAAAAACCGCCCGGGTTGATTTCCCTAATTTACTGAGTTATGTTCCCGGCGGTATCCTGATCTACGTCCTCAGCCTGGTATTTCGCATTGCCATCGCCTATTTTGGTTTAAAACAACAGACAGAGGAAATCCTTTTGCAAAAAAGCCAGGCCGAACTTAACTTACTCAAATCGCAGGTTCAGCCGCACTTTCTTTTTAACGCGCTGAACAGCATTTATTACAGGGTTTATAAAGTTGACCCGCCCGCGGCCGGCCTGATAGAACGCCTGGCAGATATTATGCGTTATTTTGTTGATGAGAGCCCGAAAGAAGTAGTGCCAGTGTCAATGGAAGTGGCATTTATCGAAAACTATATGGAGCTCGAAAGAATTCGTATCCGGCACGGCGCCAGCATTAACTTTGAGAAAGCATATAACCCCGACTTACGTATCCCCCCGATGCTGCTCATGACCTTTGTGGAAAACATTTTTAAACATGGGATCGACAAATCAAGAAAACAAAACCGGGTAACCATTTCGTTGGTTCAGCAAAATGATTTTTTGCTTTTTAAAACCAGTAACCATAAGATCGATCCGGAACCGGGCGGCCAACCGGGCGGGTTCGGGATCATTAATTTAACCAAGAGACTCAGGATGTTGTACGGCGACAAATTTGAACTGACCATTGATGACGAGAAGGAACTATACACTGCCTTTTTAAAAATACCGCTTTAATGAATTTAAGCTGCATAATTATTGATGACGAGCCCGATGCTATCGACCTGGTGGAACTGCTGATAAAGCAAAGTACAACCTGGACCCTTAAAGCGAAATGTTATGATGCGCTGGAAGCACTGTTGTTTTTAAAAACAAACCAGGTTGATTTTATTTTCCTCGACATCAATATGCCAAAGCTTACAGGCATGGAGCTCGCAACCTTGTTGCCTCCCCGCACAAAAATTGTTTTCACCACAGCTTATTCCGAATATGCTGTGGAAAGCTACTCTTTTCAGACCATTGACTATTTGCTTAAACCCATCACTTTAAAGCGTTTCCTGGCATCAGTGGAGAAAATAGAGCAGCATTTTTTAAAACCAGGGCCTGAATCTCTGCCAAATACTGAACACGGCCCGGAATTTTTTTTCGTGAAATCCGGGAAAACATTAAGGAAGATATTGTTAAAAGATATCCTGTATTTTGAAGGTGAGAAGGACTATGTAAGGCTGGCGACAGGCCAGGAACAAATGCTGATATATCGCCGCCTAAAGGACATGGAAGAGCAGCTAAAACCTCCGTTTATCCGGGTGCACAACTCCTATATCATCAACTATGAACAACTAAGTAAGATAGAAGACAACCATATCTATATCGCTGATAAACGCATACCCGTTAGTGAAAAATTCAGAGAACGATTTATGGAACTTATCAATAAAAATAAGTTTTGATAGTGGCTGAAAACAGAAATAGATTTCGGCTATAAAAACTTGGTGTCTCCACCATATAATCGAAGCCAAACATTCAGATGCCCGTAGAAATAGTTCGAATTTTGCATCATCGGGATTCCTTTAGGACGTCTATCGTCCTGCTGTGAAAAAAAATGGGGTTTCAGGCCCTTTGGATTGTGAATCTGAAAAACCAGCTTAATCATCTGAATAGTGCGTTTAAAATAAACCCGTAAACAAAAAGAGTCTGCAACCACCACTGTTGCAGACTCTTAACAATCACACCATTACTATGTCACCTCAATTCCAGTCGTTGGAAATATCTTTAGCAACTGCAGAATTGGCATTTTTCTCGGCTAAAGGTATAGGGAACAGCACATTTTTATCCTGGAAAGGTTGTGTACCGTTTTCAATTTGCATTTCAGCATTTATTGTTTGCTTGGCAATGCCCCAGCGTATTAAGTCAAAATAACGGGTTTGTTCGCCGGTTAGTTCTAACTGTCTTTCACGCATCAGGATGGTCATAGCATCAGTTTGCGACCCCAATGAAGTATAAAGCGGAGCGTTAACACTTGGCCTGCTGCGCACCTGGTTAATTAAACCTAGTGGCACAGCGCCGGTATTGCCTTGTTGAATATAGCTTTCTGCCAGCATAAGCAATACATCAGCGTAGCGTATTACCTGGCCGTTTATACCACTTTGTGGTCCGCCAAAAGATGACACCTTGTTATAATATTCATATTTAAGCCACTCGTACCCTTTTGAGGCGAAGGGAAAATCTACAGCGCCTGTAGAACATTGCTGGCAATATTGTGTCTGCCCGCCACTTGCAGCATCGCCATAAAAGGTGAAGGCCGCGCGGGGATCCACATAATTGACAGAAGGATTCTGCGGGTTAGGATAAGTGAAAGCTTTAACAGCGGTTGTGGTTATATGTACGTTGTTCCAATCATTAAAGCCGTATTCCTGTGCACGGTCTGAGTGTGTTGCCTTTCCGCCCCAGGTTTCCTGGCCACCAAAAACGTAGTATTGGTTACCTACACCCCAATCAGTCCATTTCTGATTCATTACCTGGAAAATGGTCTCGGGGTTTTTTGCCGCATCGTCCTGGTTCGGATCATCAAACAGATCGTTATAAACCGGCGCCAGCGAATAAGTGAAAGGTGCCTGGGTTAATTTTGTAAGTTCGCTTTGTGCCGATGCCCATTTTTTTTCATATAAATATGATTTACCCAAAAGCGCTACCGCAGCGCCTTGCGTAGCACGTCCGTAACTGGCATCACTGTATGAAACAGGAAGGCCCGCCTCGGCATCTTTTAAATCCTGTTCAATAAATGCCCAGATAGTGGCAACAGACGATCTCGGCGCGTTAATATCTGTAGGCGTTGGCTGTGTTATATAGTGTGTGCGGAGTGGTACCCTACCGTACAGCGTAACTAAATTAAAATAAGCATAAGCCCGCAGGAATTTGCATTCGGCAATATATTGAGTTTGGTCAGTTGCCTCGGTAGGTTTGGTCGGATCGGGCTTCCATACCTGGGCACGATCAATAACCACATTGGCACGCGCTATTATCTGGTATAATGCTGCCCATGTTTCGCCCACCTGGTTCTGATCAGGGCCAAAATTATATTGGGCCAATTGCAGGAGATCACCTCCCAGGGGCTGATTATTTTTGGCATCATAGCCCAGCAAATCAAAGGTAAAATACCACTCGCGCGCCCACATGCCGGTATGCAACAAACCCGCGTAAGTGGCCACAACGGCCTGGTTTAAGGCAACATCGCTGGCAAAATACGTGTCAGACGTGTACGCACTTTTATTAATCAAACTTAAATCCTTTTTACACCCTATTGAAAGAGCCAACAGCCCGCCCGTCATAAGGAATTTTATAAATCTTTTCATAATAATATTTTTTAAAATGTTACTTAAAATCCTGCCTGTATCCCGAATAAAAATGTGCGCGGCTGTGGAAGTTGTCCACGATCAATATTGCGGTTAAAAATAAGGTCGCCACCGTCCGAGCCTATTTCGGGGTCGTACCCTTTATAGCCCGTTATGGTAAATAAATTTTCCGCAGCAACATAGATGCGTAGTTTACTTAACACGTTACCCGAAAACGATTGTAAAGTGGCTTTATTAAAAGTATAGCCCAGGGTGATGTTACGGGCCTTTAAATAGGCGCCGTTGTCGATAAAGAAATCTGATGGCCTTAAGTTACCAGATCCGTTATCATCCTGCCCTGCTCTTGGCAGAGCGGCAACGTCACCCGGCTTTTCCCACCTGTTTAATATAGCGGTTGAGGCATTGTGCCCTGTTCCCGCAAACTCCAAACTTGATCTCAGGTCATTCCCAATTTGCACGCCCTGCACACCTGCTAACACCACATTAAGATCAAAATTGTGGTAAGTCGCGCCGATGTTGATGCCATACATGAACTTAGGAATTGGACTACCCAAAAACTTCTGGTCTTTTGAATCAACGGTTCCGTCACCGTTAAGGTCCTTAAATATAAAGTCGCCAGGTTTTAATCCGGACTGGTAAACTGCAGTCGCATTGCCGGTTTTCTGCTGTGCTAACACATTTAATGCATCAATTTCGGCCTGATCCCTGGCGACATGGTCAACCTGATAGCCATAATATGCCCCGATAGGGGTACCCGGCTTGGTCAATGTCTCAGCAACACCTGTCCCGCCTACTATTGGCGTTGGCGATTGGGTACCTAAGGATATTGTTTTATTAGTGTTAAAAGCGCCGTTGACACTAATGTTATAGCTAAAATCATGCGACACTGCAGAACGATACCCTAACTGAAATTCAAAACCTTTGTTTTGTGCATCCGCCGCGTTAACCGTCTGGCTGCTGCCGCCTGTATTTATCCCTATACCTAAACTTGGTGGTACGGGTATTTGAACTAATAACCCAGAGCTTTTTCTATTGTAGTAATCGGCGGTAAGCGTTATCCTGTTGTTTAGAAAACCCAGGTCGATGCCTGCATCGGTTTGATCGGTTGTCTCCCAGTGCAATAACCCGTTTCCTATAGTAATAAGTGTTGTGCCGCTATTAAATTGCTCATTCCTGCCGAAAGAATACACCAGGTTTCCCGCAGTCGATCCATTAAAGGTATACACATCACTGGCAGTAAGAGAGATCCGGTTATTACCGGTGCGTCCCCATCCTACGCGAAGTTTACCATCACTGATAAATGGAAAGGCGGCTTTTATGAAATCTTCCTGACCGAAGCGCCATGCGAAGCCCCCACCCGGAAAATTACCGTAACGGGTTGCCGGAGGAAAGTTGGAAGATCCATCGCGCCTTAAACTTGCCGAAAGAATATACTTATCGTCGAAAGAATAAATCAATCGTCCGTAGTAAGATTGTTCAATACCAGTTCCATTGGCATAACCTGAGGAACTTGCAGCTGTGATAGTTGTGGCTACGGATATGTCCTTTACCTGATCATTTAGCATACCGGTACCTACGAGGCTAACAAACCTACTGCTGCCCGGATCGATGTAACTTGTACCTGCGGTGAGCGAGATATTGTGTTTACCAAAGCTGCGGTTATAAGAAAAATAATTGTCGATGTTGTAATTATAGTAGTTGTTAAAACTACGGCTTGCTTGCCGGTCGAAAAATAGTTTATTGGAAATTACGTAGGGTATATTATACGAATCACTCACGCTGCTGCCATATTGCACGGCTGCTTGTGACCTGAAGGTTAAACCATTGATAATTTTTACTTCGCCATATAGCTGCGGAAATAATACCAGTTCATGGCTGCTTTGTGTTTTTACGCCTAAGTCCACTAATGGATTTACAGCGTTGCTGTCATCATCAATATTGGTAAGGATGGAGTAACCGCCCTGAATTGAAGAATCATAAATGGGTTGATAAGGCGCGTATTGAAGCGCATTACCTAAGCTTACTGCCTCGCCCTCAATTTTAGTGTACCTCAAATTAAAGGTTTGCCCGAAACGAAAACGACCTAATTTTTCTTCTAACGTAAACCTGTTATTAAACCTTTTAAGCTGATAATCCTTAACAGTGGCTTGCTGCGTTATATATCCTGCCGACATATTATAGGTAACCTTGTCGCCGCCGCCACTTATCGTTAAATCATTTTGAGTTGATAACGCTGTTTTAAAAATTTGGTCTTGCCAGTCGTTTCTGTCAACTAAAGCATACGGCGTGGTCAGTTTTGCCGGTGTAGGGTTATTGTTGGTAACATCGATATCTGTAAGGAGCTTAACATAATCGGCAGCTTTTAACAGATCGAGTTTTTTTGGTATCCTTGAAAAACCAGCCTGTGATGTAAATGATATTTGAGTAGCGCCTGCTTTACCTTTTTTTGTTGTAATGATAACAACACCGTTAGCACCGGCAACGCCATATATAGCTGTAGAAGCCGCGTCTTTTAATATGGTAATATTGTCAATATCCTGCGGGCTAATCTGATTGAACAAGCCTTCATTACCCTGTATGCCATCAATTACATACAGCGGGCTAACATCAGTGAAAGAGCCTACACCACGTACAATAATTTGCGCGCCTGAGCCGGGTACGCCACTTGTTTGCACTACCTGCACGCCAGGTGCTTTGCCTATTAGTAATTGCGCAGGGCTTAGTGATGTATTAGCGCCGGCATCTTTTGCGTTTACCACATCAACAGCGCCTACCAGGTCTTTTCTGCGAGAGGTACCGTATCCAATTACTACAACCTCGTTCAGGCTATTAGTACTTTTCGCTAAGGTCACGTCAAGCGCACCTGAAGCCGGAACAACAATCTCTTTTTGATCGTAACCAATAAAAGAGAAAATTAAGGTGCTGCCCTGGGCGGCATTTATGGAAAAGGCGCCGTCAACATTAGTAATGGCACCTTCAGATGTGCCTTTAATTTTAACGGTTACCCCAGGCAGCGGGCCACCGTCGTCTTTGTCTGTCACCTTGCCTGTAATTTTCAGGGTCTGGGAAAAGCCCTGCAGACTTATCATTATTAATGATAAGGTCATCACGGTAAAAAGCAAGAATTTTGTTCGTAGTTTTCTTTTCATGAATTTAAAATTTAAGTAAAATAATTGGTTGACTATTAAGGATAAGAACGGTACATGGAAGGAGAGTCAAACCCAAATTGCCGCAGTTTCACTCATGTATTCCAATCATAATAACCAGCCCCGTTTATCAATTTTGACAGAAACAAACTGTGTGACCATACATCCGCAATCGATTGCAGATATCGCCGTCAAAATACTACTCACAGTCTGTTGCCTGTTACCGCAAAAAATAAATTAAATGTTGGTTTGCTATTAATTGGTGGAACATGTTTTCAAAAGCAGTTTTTAACACACCGGGGTTGAAACTATTTTCCGTGAGGTGAAACTATGGACACTTAAAAAAAGATAAGGGGCAGGGATGAACAAAAATATAGACCAAATGTATAACTCGATATTTTTAGCCTGTAAATAAGATAGTTACAACTAAGTAAGACAACTAAAGTATGCCAATGCCGCAAGATACCTGTTCTTAAAATTTTGCACTTCGCCCAATCTTAAATAAAACTGTCAGGCAAGACTTATTTACCATCGTCAAATTCCACTCTTTGGGTGTACATGTGTTGGTTACGGAAAATGACAATTTCTGCAGATGTCCCTATAACCGACATCCTTGCTTTCTGCAAATCCTTCAGATTATTCGTTGCTACACCGTTAATAGATATGATAACGTCATTTGGCTTGAGAAAAATGGCAGTATGACCGGGAAGTATTGATACGACCAAAACACCCCGGATATCATCCATTCCCGTTGCTGATCGTTCGCCCAGGGTGGCCAGCTTTTTTACCTTTGCGCCCATAAAATCAATTGTTTCGCTATCCCCTGCCTCGGCCGGCGTCGCAACCACAGGGAAATTAACTTTCTTTGTCCGTTCCTTTAACCATGGAGAAACGACTCCAAAACTATCCATCTCAATATTTTTGAAGCCAACAGAAAATGCCGCAGCGCCGGCCTTAAGCCGAAAATCACCTTTTGCCGGGTTTTCAAATACTTCCGGCATGTATACCGAATGCATGTCGGTTCCTCTTGCCCGGGCTTCGGATAAGGAGGCAGCGTCAGGAAATACATTGTAGTCAACTTCTTTCCCCCATACGGAAATGCCAATCGGCAAATAACCCGCACCAACGATATTGTGCCTGAAGACGTCATTGCTGTTTTTAAACCACACGTGAGGGTGGAAAGTATTATTCACCATGATGTTGTTTTCAACAACGCGGTTCACCCCTTCGCGCAGCTTAATACCGCCGTTTAAGCAAAGGTTGTTGTAAATGATATAATTGCTCGAGCCGTCATCCAGGTCAATATCCCAACCATGGTCGCAACGAAACCTGTTGTTGCGCAAAATAATTGGCCGGGTTACGTCAAGTAAGGCCAAATCCGGGTATGTTGCCACAATTGAATCCATTATTGTTTTATCGGGATGCCAATAACGATCGCGACCCCATGAATTGAAGGAGCCATGATCGCCGGTTTCTTTAACCGTATTAAAAACATCATTGTACTCAATAACATGACCGCCCCATGTCCCTTCGCTGACGTTTATGCCCGCACGGGGGACGTCATAGATGGTATTATGGCTGACAGTGATATTTTGGCACATCGAGAGTTCCACACCTGCGGATTGTTTTTCCACAAGCCCCAGGTTAAACATCAGGTTGTCGTAAAGGCGGCAGTCTTTCGGGTAGTTATTTGTTTTGGGCCCCGGTGTCCTATCCATTTGTGCTATCGGAACAAACTGGTTATATTCAAAACTCGGGGACCGAACTGCGCCTGGATCACCGACGAAACAAACGCCGCTTGCTCCCACATTCGATATTTGGCATCCCGACACCTCGCAACTGCGATTATACTTACTGAAAAACACGCCATTGCCACCGACATTAACCAGCGTACAATTAACCAGCCTGCAATTTACGGCACCTTCGTAAGTAACGGCTCCGCCCCGGTAAATAGTCCAGTCGCTTCGTAACAACGGCTCCTTATTTTCCATAAAAGTTCTTGCGGTTTGGGTTAAAACCAGGCCCGATACCGTAATGTTTTTTAAGGGTTTTGTTTCGGTGCCGCGGAATTCGAAAAGGCTGGTAAGCTGCGGTGACTCAAATGTAGCGGTCTGCAGGTTTAGACCAGCAGGCGGAAAATAATACAGCGTTTTGGCCTGTTTATCAAAATACCATTCGTTCGCCGTGTCAAGTTCCTCAAAAACATTCTCCACAAACCTGTATTTTTCACTCATGCCCATGCGGCGGTTGTTTTGCCACCCTCCTTCCAGCACAACTTCGCCTTTATCGTTTTTCCCGGTGATCCTGTAATGGACATCGCCCCATTGGGATGGATGCAATGCGTGTATATACCCGCCTTCCGGTGATTTCCAACGGGCGACACGTGCTGGTGACAATACATCAGCTGCAGTTCCGCTCAAATAATGGGCAGTAGAATCATAATTAGGATAACGGGCCATATGTTGCAACTGCCCGTTGACAAACAGTTCGTCAAACTGGAGATTTTGTTCTACAATGGCTTTCCAAATGCCATTTTTGTAAGGTGCCCATTTCAGGTGAAGAATTGCCCCGCCGGTGATCACTGCCCTTTGCCTTTTGTAGCTGGTGAACGTAAGTACGCTCCCATTTTGCCGCGAATCCTGGCTGGTAAAAACAACGGGCTTATCCAAATGATATGTTCCTCCCATCAGGTACACGTTAATTTTACCGCTTTGGCCCTTCGCCTTTTCCACCGCCCTTAAAATGGAGAAAAAAGGCTTCGCCTGCGTACCGGGATTGCTATCATTTCCATGGATCGAAACGTAATAGTTAGTTTGCGAAAACAATAGCGCCGGGCAGCAAAGCGCAGCTATGGTAATTACAACTATTTTAAATTTATTCATAAATCTATTTTCAGCGGCGGAAGAACAGGTTATTGCGTAATTATATCTATTTCCGCGTAGCCCGTCTCATCGTTGTTCTCGGTGTTTTTTACCGCTCTCAGTTTAATAAACCGGGCTTTCTTTGCAGCAAACTTTACAGTTTGCCATAAAGGGTTGTTTTTAATATTAGGAAACTCACCCTTGCCCGCAAGTGTCCAGTCTGTGTTATTTTCTGAAACATAGAATTCGTAACCGGCAATAATACCGGGACCCCACTGGCCCTGATCAGGCAGATACCTGAAGCCGGCCAGATTTTCTTCTTTTCCAAGGTCAATTACCAAATCAACCGGCATCTTTTTGTCTTTGCTTTGATGCCATACGGTTGATGGATCGCCATCCAAAACAGCCCCGGCCTTTTCATCCTCAATGCCAACAATTTTCCAGTCTTTTCTTGAAATATCAAATTTCTCGTGTGTCTCTGGACTATTTTTACCGGTGGAAGGATCGTAAACGATGGCGCGGATTTCGGGTTTGCCTTCCAACGGGAAGGGCCCGTTATACTTTTTTGGCCCGGAAGTAGGCGTGCTGCCGTCTGTGGTGTAGTAAACTGACGATTCCTTATCAACGGGTGTTATGGTTATTACACCTGCCTGATTCCGGGTAACTGCGGGGGCGGCAAGGATTTGCGGAGCGTAATAAACCGCTGCGTTCGAAATAACCAGGCAGGCTTTAGCATCCGTAATGTGCAGCCGCACCTTAGTAGCCTTTACAGTGGGGAAGCTTATGATACGCTTATATCCGATAGTTGTTCCTTTTGCCAGTTCCTGCCATTGGCCATTCACCAGTACCTCAATACTAAAGGCTTTTACGCGCTGCCCCAATGGAATGTATTCCTGCGCCAAAAAGCGGTTAAACCTGGTTGGCTTTCCAAAATTGATGGTAAGCGAAGCCGCTTTAACACCGTCGTCAGTAGCCCAATAGGTATTTTTGTTGTCATCAGTGACGTTGCCTGCACTAAAAGCTTTGCTTCCCGCGCGTACATTGGACGCAGTTGCGGGTTTATTTTCAGCCAGGTTTACCGAAAAGGCCGCTTTTACGGCTCTGCCAAAAGCCAACGCATTTTTCTCATCTGTTGGATGGATCAGTCCGTTTGGCATAATGGGGAAATTGAGCAGTAAACTACCGTTATGGCCGATGGAATTGTAATAGAGATCCATCAATTGCGGCAATGACTTTACTTTCATGTTTTCGCTGGGGTGGTAAAACCATTCGGGCCTGATAGAAGTATTTACTTCCGCAGGCACCCAGGCATTGCCGTCCTCAACGCCATAATGTAACATATTGTAGGGTACGTCGCCGGTGGAATTCAAGAGGCTCCAATTTGTCTCGCCGACAGATCCGCCTTCAGTGCCCACCCACCTCAGGTCAGCGCGCTCTCCCCCGTCATTCCAGATCACAATATGAGGCTGCAGTTTGCGGACAAGTTTATAGGTATTGGCCCAATCATAGTAGGTTTTACGGTCAATCATACGGGTTTCATTAGCACCGCCATAATAGCCCGAGCCACCGTTGGCCCCATCAAACCATATCTCGAAAATCGGGCCGTAGTTGGTCAACAGTTCGGTCAGCTGGTTGCGGAAATAGGTAATGTATTCCGGCTTGCCATAATCTGCCCGGTTTCTGTCCCAGGGTGACAGGTAGATACCTAGCTTTAAACCATACTCCTTGCAGGCATCTGCCATCTCCCTCACTACATCTCCTTTGCCATTTTTCCAGGGTGCATTTTTTACAGAGTATTCTGTGTATTTGGAAGGCCACAGGCAGAAACCGCAATGGTGCTTGGCGGTAATAATAATTCCTTTCATACCTGCCTGTTTGCAAATGCGGGCCCATTGGCGGCAATCCAGCGCGGTTGGGTTAAAAAGGTTAATATCTTCGTTACCGAATCCCCAGGACTGGTCGGTATAGGTATTCAGCGAAAAATGCACAAAGGCATAGTATTCCATTTCCTGCCATCTCATTTGGTTTTCCGAAGGAACAGGCCCGCATGGGGCAGGCGCATTTTTTTGCGCACGGCTGCTAAAACTGCTCAGGGAAAAGACAGCTATAAATAAAAAGGCTTTAATAATTTTAGGTGTTTTCAATTTTATACTTTTTAAATTTAGAATTAGCATATTAGGAACTTGAAGTACCTCTGAATGTGAGATATTCTCCCAAAGTAACGAGCTTTGGACTATTTTTTATTCGAACTGTCGAAAACCTTCGCGGTTGCTAATTTTCTTTTGTCTTTAATACTAATGTGGTTACAAGTGAATCTAAATGTACACCGGTCATATTCAACCGGACACCAGTTTTATCCTGATATAATTCTACTTTTTTTCCATTCAGCAACTTACACGAAATGATGGTCTGGTTAGTTGGTGGCAATTTAATAGTCGTCACGCTATCCGGCATTTTCAGGATGTGCAGGTATATTTTATTTCCGTTGTGCGTGCTGCCATAAAAACCGTCAACCGGCTGAAAAGGCCCTGGACGCGTATGGTAGATACCTTCCCCGTTTTTCGCCAGCCATTTTCCAACTTCTTTCAGGCGCTCCACATGCATGGGGGGAATAACGCCATCCGGATCGGGGCCTACGTTTAATAACATATTCCCGCCGCGATCAACCGTATTAACAAGCATAACCACAATCTGTTTAAGGGGCATCAATTGCTGGGCTTTGTTATATCCCCAGCTTGTTGCATTAAGATTCAAACATTTTTCCCACGGAAATGGAATAATAGGCCCCTTCACATCCGCACCACCTTCATCGGTCTGGAAATCTCCGACCATGCCCGACCTCGGATTGATAACCACATCGGGATTATAGCTTCGCACCATGGCATTCAGCTTTAATGGTTCCCAAAACCAGGCGGCATCTGCATCGCTACCTTTATGCGCCAGCCAGCCCCCATCGTACCATAAAATATCTATTTTGCCATAATTTTTCATTAATTCTTCTACCTGCCCATAAGTTTGTTTCTTTAGAAGTGCGGCATTGTCGGGCAGCCCCTTAGGATCGAAATAGCCGGGAAAGCGCCAATCCAGCGGTGAGTAATAAATACCTACATGGAGGCCCGCCTTACGGCATGCATCGGTGTACTCCTTTACAAAATCGCGGTGAGCGGCAGTTTCCCAACTGTTAAAATGCCGGTAACTCGACGGGCTGTTCCAAAGCGCAAAACCATCATGGTGCCTGGAAACCATTACCATGTATTTCATTCCGGCTTCTTTTGCAACCCTGGCCCATTCCGCCGCGCTGAAATGCTTCGGATTAAACTGATCAGCGAGTTTTGCGTATTCTTCGGCCGGTATTTTTTGGTTAAACATAGTCCATTCGCCGGTTGCCGGGATTGCGTATAATCCCCAATGTATGAACATTCCAAATTTCTGATCTTCCCACCATTGCATTTTTTCAGGCGGAAGATTGGAGCCCGGCCCCGAAACGCCCTGCCCTGCGCCCTTTAAATTAGGATAAAGCGTTCCCTTCTCCATTGATTTCCTTTCTGCATCACTCATTTGCTGGCTCATTACAGCAAAACAATGACTGATTAGAAGTAATACCAACCCGGTTACCCTAATTTTCATTTTTCGTTCAAACATGTTTTTTGTTTCTGAATTTGAATTATTTACATAATTGGCCAACATAAGCATACAACTAATTTTCAGCCTTATGCGGTATTTAACACCGCGCGAGGTTGAAAAAATTAAATGCAGGCGTGGTATTTTAGGCAGCTATTTAAGTAGCTGTTCTTAAGCTATCTTCAATGCAATCGCGTACGACAGTTTTGGCTTTTCGTTTAAGTTTACAAGGAGGCCCTCATTTGTCTGGCTAAATTTGAGCTTTTGCCCATTACCAACCATTTCTACCGACGACACAGCCTTTTCCAGGTTAACATTTCCGTTGCTCATACTTCTAATTGATAACTGACCATTCTCAGGCCAGCCTAATACCGTTGCATATACATACCCGTTTTTACTTGTAAACCGGATATCTGCTGCGCCAAAAGACTTGCCTTTACCTTCATTAAAACCGGGACCCGAGAGTGCGGCTGCGGACTCCATAGCCGGTCCTTCCCCAAAAATTTTCCAGGGCCTGGTATCGTATATAGCACCGCTATTTGTGGCCATCCACTCACCAATTTCCACAACTACCGCACGCTCTTTTTCGTCAATGGTGCCATCGCCGCGCACGGGAATGTTAAGCATCAGGTTCCCGTTTTTACTTACAATATCAACTAATGTTTGAATTACCGTTTTCGCCGATTTGTACCCGTCTCGTTCATATAGAGCCCTGTCGTAGTGCCAGCCGCCAATACAGGTATCAGTTTGCCATGGTAAGGGTTGAATGGAGTTGGCCTGTCCTCTTTCAATATCCCATACCATCGCTTTACGTTGATTTTCATTTAACTTTTTACCATTGAGTACTGCTCTTAGATCTCCGTGTTCTTTAATGCTTTTATTGTAAAGATGAGCAGCAATGCGCAAGCCTGCGTCGTTAACCGGCCAGAGTGGTAGCTGCGAATCGTCGAAATAGAGTACATCGGGATTGTATTTGTCGATGAGATCGATGGTCCTGTTATAAAATTTTTCGGCGTATGCTTTGCTCGGCGGATAAGCGCCATTTTGCCAATCCCATTGTTTGAAAATGGAATTGCCGTTTAAACTATCCTCGCTTAGGGGATGATTTTGTGCATACAGATCTTGCGGGTCAAATCCATCCCACCATTTCCCTTTTCCATCTGTTTTTGTGAGTTTTCCATCGTAGGGAATGCCTGCATAAGGACCGGCTTTGTCCGAACGCTGTGCCACTTCATACCACCGCCATGCATGCGAAGCGTGAACACTTACTCCAAACGGAAGTCCGTTATTTCTTGCTGCCTTTGCCCAGCCGCCAATCAAATCTTTCTTCGGGCCGGCCTTGGTCGAATTCCATTGGTTTTGATATTTACTATCATATAAATCAAAATTGTCATGATGATTCGCAAGCGCCATAAAATACCGGGCACCCGCACTTTTATACAAACTCACTAATTCTTCAGGGTTCCAGTTTTCTGCTTTCCATACGTTGATCACGTCTTTAAATCCAAATTTTGAGGGATGTCCGTATTTTTGAAGATGAATTTTATATTGCCATGAACCTTCCTCGTACATGTTTCTTGCGTACCAGTCGCCGGCTTCAGGCTGGCATTGTGGCCCCCAATGCGCCCATATACCGAATTTTGCATTGCTGAACCATTCGGGTGTTTTATAGGAAGAAAGAGAATCCCAATTGGGTTCAAATGGCCCCGAAGCCCTCACTTCCTGATTGCTATTGAGCATGTAATCAGCAGCATTAATATGTTTTGCTAACACCACTGCCGGAATTGAAGCTGCCAAATGCTTTAAAAGTTGCCTGCGTTTCATGATATGTTATTTTTTACTTTCTTGTAATGCATTATTTCTCGCTGATCACCCCTGTAAAGCCACCCCGTGGCAGGCATTGGATCTGCAGTATATCTATTTTTTTAACGTCCCTTATTTCACTTGCAATAGTTTTGGTATCGGCCCCGTCTTTAAATATTTGTAACGAATAGTTTGAATTGCCCAAAAATTTAAAATTCAGATTGAGCGTTTGCGGGGTGTCTTTGCCATTAAGCCCCGCGACATACCAAAGTTTGCCTTTTCTTCGCGCAATTACAACCATTTCGCCCGGATAGCCGTTTATTAGCTTTGTTTCATCCCAGGTAGTAGGAAAGTTCATCAGGAATTTACGGGGAGCATCAGCTAAGTCATAATAGGCAGATGGCCTGTCTGCAAAATGCTGTACGCCCGATTCAAACACCACAGCCAAAGCCAACTCGTGGGCAAAAGTCGTTTTATGTTCGTGCTGCGAATTGGAAAAAGTTACTGGTGTGTAGTCCATCGGGCCCACTATATTTCGCGTAAACGGAAGTGTTGTGTTGTGCGAAGCAGCCATATCGGTTAAAACACCGGCGTTATTATACCATTCGGCGCCGTACACGGCCTCAGTACTCACCAAATTAGGATAAGTGCGCGCCCAGCCGCGGGGTATTGTAGCGCCGTGAAAGTTTACCAGCAATTTGTATTTTGCTGCATCTTCCAAAATATCGATATAATACTTCATCATCGCCTGCTGATCCCCCGCGAAAAAATCAACTTTGATACCTGATACGCCCATTTCATTCAGCCATGAAAACTCCTTTTCTCTTTTCTCGTGGGTTAACAGCCTGTCCGCCGGCGTAGCACCAAGCCACTCGGTGCCCGAATTATACCATAAAAGTGTTTTAATACCCTTGCTCCTGGCATAATTCACTGCATCCTTTACTGTTCCGCCATTTGTCATTACATCCCATTCCCAGTCGATAAGCACGTAGGGCCATTTCATTTTGGCGGCCAGGTCAATATATTCTACCACTTTTTTATAATCTTTCGATCCGTGGTTATTTGCCCAATATACCCAGGCAGCGCTCCCTGGCTCTATCCATTTCGTGTCGGTAAAGTCAGTTGGTTCGCTTACGTCGGTAATCAGTGTACTTTCCACAAGGTCAGATAACGCACCCACCATCATCACATGCCACTGTGATTTCCATGGCAAACTGGAAACAACTCCTCCATTCCAATTTTTCTTAGCCGGGGGGTAGGTCACCTTATACAGGTTGCTGCCTTGCTTATAGTTAAGCCGGGCCGCGCAATTTTGCGAAGTAATATCTGCCTCCGAAATCAGCACCCATAAAGGCTGGTCATTAATCTTATACAAGGCAGGAAATGCCCAATCACCAGCATTTTTTTCATCATTTACACCGGTATTAAGCGGGTAAAACTTTTCGTAAGATTGATCAAAGGGCTGCATCCATCTGGCAGAACCCTGAGGTATTGCATAACCTGTAGCTTCGTCTGTAATTGATAAACTGGAATCGGAGCGATTGGGAAAAGTATATCTGAAGGCAACGCCATCATTATAAACCCTGAAAGTAATATTAAGGGGTTGTTTTGAGGCATTTTGGTAGCTAAATGTCTTTTCGGTGCCGAAATTTTCGCAACGCCGACGCTTACCGATCAGCATTTGATATTTATCATGAACCGCAACAGGCTTGCCCTCGTTGATTAATTTTAGATTGGCAGCGAATTGCTGGTCGGCCCTAAATATGCCTAATGGCGAAGCGGGCAGCACTTCAACATAAGCCCCATTACTGTTATACAACACTTTAAAATAAGGCTGGCCGGTGGATTGCATTTCTACAACTACCTTGATTTTTTTATTAGGAGAGACTACTTGTTGGGCATAGTCCATATATCCTGATAAAAGGCCCAGAACTAAAAAAAGATATTTCATATAATCAATTTATTTTGCTGCGACATTTCAAACATTTCGCTAGCGTTTCAATGCTTTGATATTTAAACTGGTTGCCGGCAAACCAGATGAACTAACCGTCAATTTAATATCACCTGCATCGTGTGTGCTTTTAATTACAACCAAAGCCCGTCCGTGCCATGCTTTGCGCATATTTCCTTCATATGGATCTGTGTCTTTCATATCCGCATTGGCTACTCCTGCAATTGTCCCCGGGCCTTCTATAGTAAAATGCAGCAAGTTGGCTGCATTGGGTTGTAATACACCGTCTTTGTCAGTCATATCAATGTTTACATAACACAAGTCCTGTCCGTTTGCTGCTATTTCTTTACGATCAGCAGTTAGTTGAATTTTTGCAGCATCGCCGGAAGTTTGCAAAATGGTCGATTCCATTTCCTTACCATTCTCTAGTCCTACGGCTTTAAGCTGGCCTGGAGAATATGGCACAGTAAATGTGGCCTTAAATTCTTGTTCGTCAGTCGTTGGCTTCTCCCCAATGAGTTTATTATTAAGGTACAGCCTGACGGTTGGATATTTTGAATAAACTTCCACATTAATGTCCTTTCCTTCATACGCGGGCCAGGTCCAGCTTTCCCAGGTTGGCCAAACCGCCCACCATGTTGTTTTAATTTCCAGGGGGTTCGGGGCAGGTTCACGAACAGCCATGTACAGTTTTTCGGTGTTATTATACAACATACTTCTGTAATGTGATATGGGCTTTCTCCAGCCTGTTATATCTATGTCGCCACAATAGGCTCCATGCCAGGGGAAAAGATCATGCTCCCAGTGTTCGCCCGGCACATCACCCGAGTAGTACCAGCGACCTATCCCTGATTCGCCGAGATAATCTACAGCTGTCCAGACAAAATCGCCGATAACATAATTGTTGTTTTGTACCAACTTCCAATTTGGAAAAGCATCTTTCGGATAGGATTCTGTTTGAACGATCACCCGCGAAGGTACCCTTTGATGGTCCGAAGGGGCATTCCACAAATGATAATTATAACCACCGACATCATGCGCGGCCATCAGGGAGTCAAGAGCCGCCCAATCCTTGCCGGCTTCCACAATAGCAGATGTAACGGGGCGGGTAGTATCTATTTCTTTTACAGCATTGGCAAGCATTCTGGCTGTTTTAACCGCCTCGGGACTACCTCGCTCCACTATTTCATTACCAATACTCCACATAATAATTGAAGGATGATTGCGGTCGCGCAAAACCATTTCATCTAAATCACGTTTCCACCAACGATCAAAATATGTCGCATAATCAAATTTGTTTTTTCCGCTTCTCCAGCAATCAAATGCTTCATCCATTACCAGTAACCCTAGTCTGTCGCATGCATTTAAAAAAGCCTCCGAAGGAGGATTATGAGAAGTTCTCACTGCGTTAAATCCTGCTTCCTTAAGCAATTCGACTTTACGTTCTTCGGCGCGGTCAAAAGCCGCGGCACCCAGGCAACCATTATCATGATGCATACACCCGCCATTGAGTTTTACAGTTTTTCCATTAAGCTGCAAACCATTTTCCGGTGTAAATTTTATGGAGCGTATACCAAAATTGGTGCTTTTTTGGTCAACAACGTACTTATTTTGTAATAACTGTACCTGTGCGTTATATAAATGGGGGGCATCTGGCGTCCATAGCAGCGGATCTGAGACCTTTATGATCTGTGTAATTTCCTTTTCGCTATTGGCAGGCAGTTCGACCTTTATTTGACTATTTCCTGTGTTTTTAGAATTTGGGGCTTGTAACCGGCTGCTTACAACAACACTTTGCGTGGAGCATGTTTCGTTTTTTATTAATGTTTTAATTTGAACGGTTGCTTTCTGAGTGGAAACATCGGGAGTTGTGATGGAAACACCCAAATCGGCCACATGTACCGCATTCGTGGTTATCATCCAAACATGACGATATATCCCCGAACCACTATACCAGCGGCTATTCACTTGTTGGGAATTGTCCACCCTTACAGCAATCACATTTTCGTTATTAAAATCGAGATAAGGAGAAAGATCATAACTAAATGATGAATAACCATACGGGTAAACTCCAAGCGATTTTCCGTTGATAAAAACTTCAGAATTCATATAAACGCCTTCAAAATAAATGGAGACTTTTTTGCCTTTCCATTCATCCGAAACCCTGAATATTTTCCGGTACCAGCCAATACCCGCCGGGAAATAGCCCCCCGCTCCGCCGGTCGGATTTTTAAGACTTATTTTCCCTTCAATGCTCCAATCGTGCGGCAAGTCAAGATTCCGCCAACTTATATCATTAAAATCCTTTGATTTTGCGGCTGCTGTATCACCCTGGTAAAATTTCCAGTTATAATCAAATAGTTGTTTTCGCTCAATTTTCCCGGGACTTTGAGCCTTGCATTCAATATTCCCCGCTAAAAGCAGGCAGGCTATAACCCATAGTTTGATTTGATATATTTTTTTGCAAATGTTATGCAGTTTCATTTATGATCTGTGTTTTTAAAAATGACATTTCATCAGTTCAACTTTATTGAACTTTAATAACAACTTCGTCTCCCTTTAGCGTTCCTGAAGAGGCCTTTAACCGGATTTCCCCGGCCTGTTTATCAGATTGAACCAGCACCAAACAATACCCGTTGAAGGCCATACGCTGACTGGCTTTATCCGGTTCGTGACTGCTGGGATTACCGTTGCCCGTACCAATGATTCTCCCCGGTCCGTCAACTGAAAACGTAACCAGATTGGAGGCAGTGGGTACAACCCTTCCTTTGGCATCCTTAATGGCCACCCGTATCACCGCCACATCGCAATCATCGGCTTTAAGCACCTTGCAATCGCTCGTCAGTGCCACCTGTGCCGGGTCAGTTGTTGTTTCAACTATATCAGTTGTTACCAGCTTTCCGCCTTTGTAACCCCTGGCTTCTAACTTGCCCGGCTTGTAAATAAGCTTCCATACCAGTTTGGTATAAGGGATCGCTTTCTGAGTGCCTATTTTTTTGCCGTTGAGGATCAATTCTACTTCATCGCAATTAGTGTAACAATGTACCTGGATGCTGTCCCCTACTTTCCCCGGCCAGTTCCAATGCGGGAAAATATGAACTACCGGTTCGTTTGTCCAGGCGGCTTTGTATGCATAATACCCGTCTTTGGGGAAACCGCATATATCCATAAATCCGAAATGAGAGGTAACACAGGGCCATTGGTAGGGCGTCGGCTCGCCACGGTAGTCAAAGGCTGTCCATACAAACAAACCTCCCAGGTAGGGGTATTTAACGATGTCCGCCCAGTCTTCGCCGGGTAGCGGCCCCCAGCCGGGTTGCCATAGCCCCAGGTTTGAAACATATCCCTTTCCCCAATCGTTCTGATACTCCCCACGGGTTGAAATAAAACTTGTGGCTTCTGTACAAAACTCAACGCGGTTAGGGTATTTTTCATGATCTTTCACATAAGCCAATCCTTTGTCGCCATAGTTATAGCCCACAACATCCAGTACATCACTATACCCGCCTTCGTTCCGTCCATGATTCATGGCAGCAGTTACGGGGCGGGTAGGGTCAATTTTATGCGTAATGTCAACCAATGTTTTAAGTATCCTGGCCCCGGTTACGGTACCCTGAATCCATTCTTCATTTTCCATGCTCCACATAAATATGGATGGATGGTTGCGGTCCCTATATAACATGGTTGTTAAATCCTTTATCCCATCGTCAGAACTTGACAACATGCGGTTTTCATCCAGCACCAGCAGCCCCATCCTGTCACACATATCAAGCAATTCGGGCGTAGGGGGATGATGGGAACAACGGTAAGCATTGCTTCCGGTTTCTTTGAGCAGCTTTAATTTGTATTCATTTATTTTATCAGGAAGGGCCACGCCAATGCCGGCAAAATCCTGGTGGTTGCAGGTTCCCTTTACAGGATAAAGCTTTCCGTTCAGAAATACCCCGTTCCGGTTTATTTCGATTGTTCTTACCCCAAAAGTGGTTTCGTAATTGTCGATGATATTCCCGTTTTCCGAAACCTCGGTTAATACCTTGTAAAGATTTGGCGTTTCTGGCGACCAAAGTAATGGCTTTTGAATTGCGCCTTTTTGCGAAACATCTATTGTGCTAAATGGCTCAATTGCCTGGGATGAAGTTTTTGTATCAAGTACCGCTCCCCTATTATCGACAATCTTAGATGTAAGTGTAATATTTTTAACTGCCCCGTATTCGTTTTTAATACTGGTTTTTATGTTTACGGCAGCTTCATCCGGCGAAACGATGGGCGTGGTAACATAGGTGCCAAACCGGTCAACATGGAGTTTGTCGGTTTTATTGAGCCAAACATGCCGGTAAATTCCAGCTCCTTCGTACCACCAGCCTTCGTATTCGGTAGCGTCAACCTTAACCAAAATAACATTTTTACCTTCATTGCCGTAACGTAAAACATCTGTTAAATCATAATTTGAGGGGGTGTAGCCGCTTTGATGGCTGCCCAACAACTGACCATTAACCCAAACGGTACTGTTTCTAAAAATCCCGTCAAACGCTATCGATATTTTTTTTCCTTTGTCGGCTTCAGGTATTTCAAATTCTTTTCTGTAAAAACCTATCCCACCTGGTAAATATCCGCTGACAGCCGGGGCGCTCCCAATGGAATTATCGTTAACAAAAGTACCTTCCACGCACCAGTCATGCGGAAGGTTTACTTCCCTCCAGTCTTCGGGTTTGAATACCGCTGCTTTGTTGACATCAGTATAAGCAATAACGGCTTCTTTATTTGTTTCGACTTTAACATTGATATCAGTTAAGCCACCATAACCGGCAGCTTTTACTGCTCGTTTAATAGCGATATCTCCTTTGTGGAACTGCCAGTTAAAATCAAAACACGCTTTCGATCTTCTTGAAAGGCCTGTTTGCTGTGCATTTTGCGCTACCCCATTTACCGCGCATAGCAATAAAAAAAAGCAGATGCTGCAATATCTTGTTAATCCTTTAAACATCTATCTATATAATTTCTTCACTGCAATATACCTACCTGATTTTATTACTTAATTTCGATCAGTTCAGGCTCTTCAGATGGCAGTATAAAACTATCGACAAAGGTTTTATCTGTCAGTATGCCTTTAAAGGTACCTTTCAACCTGATCTCTGCCGGTTTCCTGCCGGTATTGAGATACAGAATATGATTTTTGTCAATCTGCCTTGCCATTACTCCATCAGGTACTTGTGGTCCTTTTTTAATACCAAGTTCATCTATCAGTTTATCGAGCAATGGACCCAGTACCTCGCCGCTGGCAGGCAACCCGACGTAAATGGCCCGGCCTTTGCCGTATTGGTTAGAAGTGATGATCGGGTAATCTTTATCCAGGCTGGTTATACTACCAAGAATTTGGGCACCTTTTGATTCGATGACATCAAATCGGGTGGATTCGGTTCCAATATTCTTCCCATTGTAATTTAATTTAATTTTTTTGCCGCTTAGTGAATCGCGGGATATTTCGTTCATCTGTTCTGTTTCTTCATAACTTGCTACCCGTATTCCGAACACATCATTTAAACGCCCGGGGTGAGTAGATGCAAATACTTTCCCGGTTTCGTCAACCACGGCAGAATTACTGGTCATAACCACCGTCCCGCCATTTTTTACAAAATCCCGGATTTTATTGGCAGTTGTTTCGTCCATTACAGTAATGCCGGGCACAAAAAGTAATTTATAGTTTAATGAGCTCTTGCTGATCTCAACAATGCGGGAATCCATATTGCGGAAATAAAACAAATTCCAGCAGGCCTGTAATTGTTGGTCCTGCTGCTCGGGGAACGAGCTGCTGGCTATCTGGCTCGGAAATGAGGACGCCAGGCCAACTTCCGGGCTGGGCTTGTATGGAAAGAATTTTTCGATCTTTTTAAACTCAGTGGCTATCTTTTTGTATTCATCATATTTACGGTTCGGTATTCCATCCCAATCAAGCATTCCTTCCAGATACTGTTCCTCGCCCGACCACATACTTTGCCAGGTCCATCCGCAAACCATTTGATTGCCGTACATCAGTGTGGCATAAGCCGATTTTCTGATCGAATTAGGCACCGCTGTCATGGTAGTAAACTCACTGCACCAGAAAGGATTTGTACTTTCAAACTGGCCGCGAGACATTACAAATGCCGAATTCATGATCCCCCAATTGGTGGTTAATGAGTTTCCTGGATAGAAACCGCACCCCTCACGGGCCATTTTTCCCGAATAGGCAACTTCGGCGTAATCAAAATATCTCATCCAACTAAAGTACCAGGCATTGGTATTGGTAAGCACACCGGGGGCATTCGTATTAACCCTGTCGAGTACTTTGAATAAGATCTGGTTAACTTCGTCGGAAATAAAACGCCTGAAATCTAATATTTTCTCGGGGGCGCCATTTTTTTCGCCCGTTACAGGTAGCCCAACTTCGTCAAAATCGTTAATCCTCCTGGACCAGCGTTGCGTGGCCCATGCTTTGTTAAAATTATCGAGGGTCGAGTACTTCTTCTCCAACCAGGCAACAAACCTTTTCCTTACTGTTTCTGAATATGAGATAGGACCATCACCTGATTCATTGTCGATGCCAAAAGCCAAAAGGGCCGGGTGTTTGGCATAATGCTTTGTAAGTGTATCCGCATAGCGTACAGCATATTTTTGATACATCGGATCGCCCACATCATCCATGTAGCGGTGATTTGGATATTGCGCAACTCCCCCCGGACTGGTAACATCAATTGATGGGTACTTATGATGCAGCCAGATTGGCGCAGGCCGGATGGCAATATCCAGGATCACTTTAATTCCGGCTTCGTTCATCATGTCCATCACCTTGTCGAACCAGTCAAAATCGAACTTACCTTCCGAAGGTTCATAACTATCCCAGGCTAAATGGCCCATCCTAACCACCTTAAACCCGGCAGCCTTCATCAGCATAATATCTTTTTTTATTTTTTCAGGATCCTTATTATCATGCGGATGATAATTGGTGCCTACGTATAATGTTTGAGCCTTAGCTGACAAACCAGCCAGCAAGAAGATGGAAAATATCAAAAAATATTTATTCGTTATTTTTATCATTGGTTTTTTTTGCGAGGTATTTTAGCTATATAGTTTATTGTTGCTTACGGAACCGGTTAATGTTTAACCAGGTTTATCAGGATAACATCATTTTCCCGTATATCAAAGTCGCTGGAAAGAACGGTACCTGCTTTTATTTCAATTTGGCGTATTTCCACAGGAGCGCCATTCTGTGCTTTTAACTTTTTAACCTGCTGCAAGTTTAGCTGTCCCGGCCTGCCCATATCCACATAGCTTGTATAGGCATCGTTCACCCGGTAACCCACTTTATAAACTTCCATGGTGTACTTTCCCGCCGGTACATGCGATAAATTCACTTTTACTTTGCCTTTTGTTTTAGCAGGCAGATCCTTAATATAATAGGCCTGGTTGTTTACTGAATCGGGTAAGGTATAGGTATAATCCCATAACAATACCTGAACATTTCCTTTGTGATTTTTACAGGCCCATGAAGAACTGTCGCGATTGGCTAATTCTGTTTCACCCAGTTTGTTTAAAAAAGAATAGGCAAAAAATGCAGGCTTTTTGATCCCCTCAATATTCATCAAACCAAACCCGCCGTGGAAAGGGGTAAAACGCGGCCCCGACTCTTCAAAAATGTCAGTAAATGTCCAGTATGACATTGAGTTGGCCGCAGTTCCAACCTGTTTCAATTTTTTAAGTATATATGCCGCTTCGTGATAACTATCATGAAGAGCGTCTGCAGGTGTATAAGACGAGCTCCATTCCGTATAATGTAATTCCAGTCCGGGAAAAGCTGAATTTTGGATCTGCTTGCGCGAATTTAAAACGTCGCCGCTTACGCTCCATTCGTTTTTATCAAGGACGGTACCCGACGACCCGTGCTCATCCAGAAACCCTTGCTTTACGCCGTAAGAGTGGGTGCTGACAAAATCAATTGGCACCGAATTGTTTTTACAAAAGGCTATCATTTCGGGCACCCATGCCGCGCCTGCAGTTGCCGGACCACCAACTTTATAAGCCTGATTTACGCTTTTGATTGCTTTTGCGCTGTATTGGTATAGTTTGAAATAGTCGGCCTGTGAACCGGTCCAAAAACCATCCTTCAAATTCGGCTCGTTCCAAACTTCAAAATACCAGGTCTTCACTTCTTCTGTCCCGTATCGCTCTGTAAAATGCTGGGTCAGGTTACGGATTAACCCCTCCCATTTGTCATAATCTTTAGGCGGCGTTACATTGCCGCGCCACCAGAAAATTGTTTTACTTCCGCTGGCAAGCGCTCCCGGCATAAATCCTAATTCTACGAATGGCTTCATGCCGATACTGATAATATAGTCGTATAAAGCATCAACATACTGGTAATTATATTGCGGATTGCCTTTATTGTCTTCACTGTAAACAGCCATATCATCCGTGAGCAATCCGTGCATCCGGATATATTTAAAACCGCATTCCTTCCTGGCAATAGCCAGTTGTTGCTGCCAGTCAGCTCTCAGTCCTTCGTTTGCACGGCCTGCACCTACACAGGCTTTAAATGCGGTATTCAATGGCCCTTTTTCGTTGTTAAAATCAAGCTGAATGATTCGTTCCGCGCCATTAAGGCGTTTTTGACCTTTGTTTTGAGCAAATCCATTACTCAACAATAAACTCGCCAAAACAAGTAGTAAATATTTCTTTTTCATTTTATATAGCTGAGCCCCAATTTTGTCCGGGCTTGTTAATATTTCAGTTTAAAATTATTGAACATTAATAGTAACTGTTTGCATGATATCTCTTGACGACGAAGCAGCCATGACTTTATACTGGCCAGGTTCAATAATCCATTTGCTCGATTTACTATCAAAATAGGCGAGATCACCCGCATTGATATTCATTGATACAGCAGCGGTTTTGCCCGGCGCTATCATCACCTTTTTAAATGCCTTTAATTCTTTTGCGGACCGTAAAACCGAAGAATTTACTTTGCCGACGTAAAGCTGAACAACCTCTTTACCTGAAACGCTGCCCGTGTTCTTAACCTTTAAAGATATAGTTATTTTATCGTCCGGTTGGTAGGTTTTCTTATTGGTGTTTAAATCAGTATAGGTAAAACTGGTGTAAGACAAGCCATAACCAAAGCAATACAGCGGATCTATTTTTTTAGTATCATACCAGCGATATCCAACCAATATGCCCTCCTTATAATCCGCGGTCATATCTTTCCCCGGATAAGTATTTAAGGCAAAAGCCGGTGAGTCGTTTAATGAAACAGGGAAAGTAAACGGCAACCTGCCGGATGGATTCACAACGCCTTTTAAAACATCGGCCAATGCATTCCCGGCTTCCGATCCGTTAAACCACGACCATACAATGGTATGATTTGATTTTTTTATTTCATTCAGATCGTACGGTGCGCCCGCCATTATCACGATAATTGTATTGGGGTTGGCTGCCGTAACTGCGTTAACCAATGCCTGCTCCCCAAAAGGCAGCTCCAGGTTTTTACGGTCGTGACCTTCGCTTTCATATTCGCGGTTTGAGCCGATGCATAAAATGGCAATATCCGTTGTTTTTGCAAGTGCTACAGCCTGGTCGATCAGGTTTTGGTCGGGTTTATCATAACCGCTGTTCTGTGCATCCGTGTTGTTTGCCGAATAGTTAGCCTTGTAACCCTGGGCAAAACTGATGCTGGCTGTTTTGCCAAATCTTGATTTTATACCTTCTAATGCTGTTATCTCGTGTTGCGCTTTTACACCGGCGCCATACCCGCCTAAAGCAAACGTACGCGTGGCATTATCGCCTATAACTGCGATACTTTTAACGTTGCCCGATTTCAGGGGTAATAAATGAGTGTCATTTTTTAATAGAACGATGGATTCCGACGCGA
>Ga0068855_100000334_pt1 | contig 58530 bp, 54 predicted proteins | sample KBSCornC52_FD_66592 | JGI IMG/M metagenome (GOLD analysis project Ga0068855, IMG submission 66592) | Corn rhizosphere microbial communities from Kellogg Biological Station, Michigan, USA - KBS Corn C5-2 | ecosystem: Host-associated > Plants > Roots > Rhizosphere > Soil ... | reverse complement strand
TGTGCTATCATTTTTTTTGCAAGAGATGTTGTGATGTTATCTCTGTTGAGAATTCGATTGATTTGATCTTCTTCTCGGGAATCAATATTCCAAACTTCATCTACAAAGTCAGGTTTGCCGGTTTCAAATAATAGGGGAATCACTATAATAAGATAAACTATTTTTTGTGAATGATCACGGATAGATTGAATTTTTTCTCTGATGACATCATAGATTTTAGGATGTAAATAATATTCAAGCCATCGTTTATCTTCGTCTGACTCAAAAATTCTTTGACGTAATTTTGCTCGATTTAAATGGTTGTTTTCATCAGAATAATTTTTTCCGAAATGTGAAATAATGTGTTTAATAATCACAGAGTTTGTAGTTGTTAATTCATGGCTGATTTTATCTGCATCGATAACAGGAACGCCCAACTCTGCAAACATTGACGCAACGGTAGATTTTCCTGATCCAATTGCGCCAGTGAGAGCAATAATTTTCAAAAACTTATTTACCTGCCTGCTTTAACAAAGCTTCCACCCCTTTGCCAATTTCAGCAGGAGATTTTACTGTATAAACGCCTGCAGCTTCTAAGGCTTTAAATTTCTCAGCTGCTGTTCCTTTGCCGCCAGAAATAATGGCGCCTGCATGGCCCATTCTTTTTCCAGCCGGTGCAGTAACGCCTGCGATATAAGCAACGACAGGTTTTGTTACATGAGCTTTGATATATTCTGCTGCTTCTTCTTCAGCAGTGCCGCCAATTTCACCTACCATGACAATAATTTTTGTTTGAGGGTCTTTTTCAAACATGCTTAATGCATCAATGTGAGTTGTTCCAGGAATTGGATCCCCGCCAATTCCAATACAAGTACTTTGCCCATAACCATGATCGGAAGTTTGCTTAACAGCTTCATAGGTTAATGTTCCTGATCGAGAAACAATTCCGACAAAACCCGATTGATGAATATAGCCAGGCATAATACCAATTTTGCATTCGCCAGGAGTGATAATTCCAGGACAATTCGGGCCAATCATGCGAGTGCGGGGAAAATTATTGTGTAAATACACTTTAACATCCAGCATGTCTAACGCAGGAATACCTTCAGTAATACAAACAATTAATTTAATGCCAGCATCTGCTGCTTCTAAGATGGAATCTTTAGCGAACGCTGCAGGTACATAAATGACACTTGCATCAGCGTGTGTTTCATCGACAGCTTCTCTCACTGTGTTGAAAACAGGAAGATCTAAGTGTTTTTGTCCTCCTTTTCCAGGAGTCACTCCGCCTACCATTTTTGTGCCGTATTCGATCGCTTGTTGAGAGTGTAATGTACCTTGCTGGCCTGTAAATCCTTGACATATCACTTTCGTTTCTTTATTGACTAAAACACTCATTATTTTGCTCCTTTAGAATTTGTTGCATTTGAAACAGCGGATACGATTTTTTGTGCAGCGTCAGTAAGGCCATTTGCAGGTATGATGTTTAATCCGCTTTCGCTTAATTTTTTTGCACCAAGATCAGCATTGTTTCCTTCTAATCGAACGACGACGGGAACATTAATTCCAACATCGCTAACAGCACTGATAATGCCTTCTGCGATGAGATCGCATCTGACAATACCGCCAAAAATATTGACTAATATGCCTTCAACATTTTTATCTGAGAGAATAATTTTAAATGCTTTGGTTACACGTTCTTTTGTAGCGCCGCCACCGACATCTAAAAAGTTTGCGGGTTTACCTCCATGTAATTTGACTAAATCCATGGTTGCCATTGCAAGGCCTGCTCCATTTACCATGCATCCAATATTACCTTCCAATGCGACATAGTTGATTTCCCATTCGCGTGCTTCATTTTCTCGTTCGTCTTCTTGAGAAGTATCTCGCATCGCTTCAAGTTTTGGATGACGATAAATCGCGTTATCGTCGATATTTACTTTCGCATCTAAACATAACAAATTTCCTTCTTTTGTGATCACTAATGGATTAATTTCCAATAAGCTTAAATCATAATGTTTGAATAAATTTCCAAGACCTTGTAATAACACAGTGAATTGTTTAATTTGATTCATCGTCAAATTTAATTTAAATCCTAATTCCCGTGCTTGATGAGGCATGACACCCACTAAAGGATCCACAATAACTTTTAATATTTTTTCAGGGTTTGTTTCCGCCACTTTTTCGATTTCAACACCGCCTTCGGTGGAAGCCATGATGACAACGCGTTGACAGGATCTATCCAATACCGCACCTAGATAGAGTTCTCTTTCGATATCAACGGGTAGGGTGATAAATAAATCGTTAACTGGTTGGCCTTTGGCATCAGTTTGGAAAGTTACCAATCGTTTACCAAGCAGTGAATTGACGACTTGTTTTAATTCGTCTACATTGGAAACAATTTTAACACCACCTGCTTTGCCGCGTCCGCCAGCATGAACTTGAGCTTTAACTACCCATTCATTGCCACCCAATTCTTGAGTTGCTTTAACAGCTTCTTCGACGGATTTTACAACTTTACCTGGCGTTACAGGCATATTATATTCAGCAAATAATTGTTTTGCTTGAGATTCATGTAAGTTCATGGGTTATTTAAACTCCTACTATTAAATTTAAAACAAGTTAGATTTCCAACAAAAGTCTTGCGGGATCTTCTAGAAACTCTTTGATGGTCACAAGAAACTTCACGGAATCTTTTCCGTCAATTATTCTATGATCATAAGACAGCGCAAGATACATCATTGGTCGGATGACGACATGGCCATTTTCCACGATCGGGCGTTCTTGGATTTTGTGCATTCCAAGAATAGCGCTTTGAGGAGGATTCAATATAGGTGTGGATAACAAGGATCCAAATACACCACCGTTTGTAATCGTAAATGTACCGCCAGTAATTTCTTCCATGGTTAATTGATTATCTTTTGCTTTTTTGCCAAATTCAGCAATTTTTTTCTCAATCTCCGCTAAGCTTAATCTGTCGGCATCGCGTAATACAGGCACGACTAATCCGCGTTCTGTCGATACTGCAACACCGATATCATAAAATCCATGATACACAACATCCGTACCGTCAATGGATGCGTTAACGGCTGGAAATAATTTTAAAGCTTCGGTGACTGCACGTGTAAAAAATGACATAAATCCTAAGCGTGTATTATATTTTTTTTCAAAAGCATCTTTGTATTTTGTTCTAAGATCAATGATTTCATGAAGATTGACTTCATTAAATGTTGTAAGGATGGCAGCGTTTTGCTGAGCGCTTAATAGGCGTTCTGCTATGCGTTGGCGCAATCTTGACATCGGAACACGTTTTTCTGGTCTTGAGCCTATAGATGCAATCACATCTTGTTTTGTCATTCGGCCGTCTTTGCCTGTTCCATGAATAGTGGTTATATCTATATCATTTTCTTTGACAGTTCTTCTGACGGAGGGGCTTAAAACTTCAGGAGCAGAGGATTTTGGAGGTTTTTTTTCTGCTTTTTCAGCTGTTTTTTCGAGTGTTGATTCAACAGTTTTTTCTGTCGCTTTTTCTGATTTCTCACTGATATCCGATTGTTCGAGTATTCCTAATACATCATTGGCAACCACTTTTTGCCCTGAAGGCTTTTTAATTTCTTTTAAAATCCCGTTAAAAGGTGCAGGTACTTCCAAGACGATTTTATCTGTTTCCAAGTCGACCATATTTTCATCACGTTTGACGATATCGCCTACCTTTTTGTGCCAGGTTAACACGGTTGCATCAGCAACGGATTCAGGTAATCCGGGTACTTTAATTTCAAGTGTTTTAACAGTCATAGTCTGTTCCCATTAGTTCTGTTTCAAAATAAACATCAGTTACATTTTTTATCGTCATCACGCTTTACGAGTTACTGTGATACTGTCATTCCGGAAAATTTTTGTCAGCAATTATTTAAAAATTAAATATCCTTGCACAAAAATTTATCCGGAACCCAGATATATATAGCGATGATATATTCAACATTATTTTTCCATATTATTTAAAAGCATCCGCTAAAATTTGTTGTTGCTCTAAAATATGGACTTTTGCTGTGCCTACTGCTGTTGCTGCTGCAGCTTTTCTTCCCGCATAGCCTAATCGCTGAGAGGATTTTAAACAAGCCTCAATTTCAGATTTGATATAAGTCCATGCACCTTGATTTTGTGGTTCTTCTTGGCACCAGATAATTGTTTTTACGTCACCATAATTTTTTTGAAGTAATTCTTGAATAGGATGTTTGGGGAAGGGATAAAGTTCTTCGATTCGTAATAAGGCGCAATTTGTGACATTGTTTGTTTTTCGGTATTCCAATAAATCATAATAAATTTTGCCGCTGCAAAGTATAACCTTTGATATTTGATTTGAAACTTTGTCACTTTCTGTTTCTGTAACAACGGGGTGGAAATGCCCCAGATTTAATTCTTCTAAGTTTGATACTGCCAACTTGTGACGCAACAAACTCTTGGGAGTCATCACAATTAATGGTTTTCTTGCTTTTCGAATAAGTTGTCTTCGCAATAAATGAAAAATTTGTGCGGGTGTGCTGGGTACGCAAACTTGCATATTTTCTTGTGCACATAATTGCAAATATCTTTCCAGGCGTGCTGAAGAATGTTCTGGCCCCATGCCTTCATATCCATGTGGAAGCAACATGACAATACCTGACAATCTGTCCCATTTTTGCTCACCGGAGCTGATAAACTGATCAACCACGACCTGTGCACCGTTTGCAAAATCTCCGAATTGCGCTTCCCATATCACAAGGCTTTCAGGAGTGGATGTGGAATAGCCATATTCAAATGCAAGAACAGCTTCTTCAGAAAGAATTGAATCAATGACATCAAAGTTATTGGACAGTTGCTTAAGTGGAGTAAATAATTTTCCTGTTGCATAGTCATGTAATACTGCATGTCTATGCGCAAACGTACCGCGTCCCGAATCTTGTCCTGTAATTCGAACGCCAAATTTTTGATGGAGTAATGTCGCGTATGCCAAGTTTTCAGCAAATCCCCAGTTTAGTGGTAATTCACCTTTCGCCATTTTACGATTATCTTCAATGATTTTGGCAACTTGAGGTTGTAATACCATACCTTCAGGTAAGGTATTAATTTGCGTGCCTAATTTTTTTAATAAGGAAATATCATTAATTGGTTTAATGGGTTCATCTAATGGTTTATCGATATGCGTTGACCAATTGATATGACTGTTGGAATGTTTTTTTTCTAAATGTACAAATAAATTTTGTGCTTTATCTAAAGCATCACGATAATCTTCCACCATTTTTTGTGCATCATCAGCAGATATTTTATTGGAGTTTATGAGATTATCAGCATAAAGTTCACGAGGTGTTTTGTGTGCTTTTATTTTTTGATACATAACAGGTTGTGTGGCTGAGGGTTCATCTGCTTCATTGTGTCCGTGTCTTCGATAGCATATAAGATCAATCACTACATCTTTTCGAAAAGTCATTCGGTAATCTAAAGCAACTTTGGTGATGAATAATACAGCTTCAGGATCATCACCATTAACATGGAATATAGGTGCCTGAACCATTTTGGCAATTTCAGTACAATAATAGGTTGAACGCGAATCTCGTGGATCAGTGGTAAATCCTACCTGATTATTGATGACAATATGAATAGACCCTGCTGTGTTGTGACCGTGTGTTTGTGATAAAGAAAAAGTTTCCATGACAACACCTTGCCCAGCAAAGGCAGCATCACCGTGAATTTGGATGCCTAATACTTCGCTTTTCTTTTCGACTGATTTTGTTTGTTGGCGTGCACGTACGGAACCCATGACAACAGGTGAAACAATTTCAAGATGAGAGGGATTAAACGCCAGTGCTAAATGTATATTACCCCCAGATGTTTTTACATCTGATGAAAACCCTAAATGATATTTCACGTCACCGGAATGTTGATCGTTTATAATTTTTCCTTCAAATGCGTCGAATAATTCTTGTGGAGATTTTCCTAACACATTGACAAGGACATTTAACCTTCCACGATGCGCCATGCCAATTACAATTTCTTTAATGCCATGTTGGCTTCCTGATTCTTGGATAAGATTATCCAAGAGTGGAATCAAGCTGTCGCCGCCTTCCAAAGAAAATCGCTTTTGACCTGTATATTTTGTGCCTAAATATTTTTCAAGGCCATCGGCTGCAGTAAGACAAGCTAAAATTCGTTTTTGTGATTTATCATCACAGGTGTTCACGATGGGATTTTCTAGCCGGTGCTGTATCCAATGTGTTTCATCTTGATTCATGATGTGTAAATATTCAGCGCCAATCGTTTGACAATACACTTGTTTAAGCTCAGTCATCAACTTGGAAAATGAGCGTGGCTTTCCATCGCTGAAATGGTCAGGAACAAAAACGGTATCGCCATCGGTTTGTAAATTAAGACCATAATATTTCGGGTCTAATTCTGGCACAAGTGGCTTTAGAGTTAATGACAATGGGTCAAGATTTGCGTTCAAATGACCTAATTCTCGATAAGCAAACACTAATTCTTTCACGAGAGCTTGTTTTTTTTCATGCTCTACTGAAACAGTATCAATTTGTGCAGAAGTTGGTTTGAGATTCAAAAAATATTGACGAATGGCTTGATGAGAAACATCAGGAGATTTTTCAGTTGAATTGATGCTATCGAAATAATTTTTCCAATTTTGATCTATATTTTCAGGATTCTCCAGATAAAGTTCGTAGAGTTGCTCAATATATTCCTCGCCTGAAGACAAATATGAAAGTTGAGAGATTGATTTAAGCGACATGTTTTATACCTGTTCTGTTAGTATAGCGGATTTTATTTTTCCAATAGCTTTTGTGGGATTTAATTTTTTTGGGCAAACATCAACACAGTTCATAATTGTGCGGCATCGAAATACACTGTAAGGATCATCTAAGGCGGCTAATCGCTCGCGTCTCTTGGTATCACGGCTTTCTTCGATAAATCGTAATGCCCATAATAAACCTGCGGGCCCAATAAAACTTTCAGGATTCCACCAAAAAGAGGGGCACGATGTTGAACAACAAGCACACAAAATACACTCGTATAGGCCATCGAGCTTTGCGCGTTCTTCAGGGGATTGAAGATGCTCTTTTGCAGGAGGTGTTTCATCATTCATTAAATAGGGTTTAACAGTTTCATAGTTTTTATAAAATTGTGTCATATCGACGATAAGATCGCGGATAACGGGTAACCCTGGAAGCGGCCTTAATACGATGGGTGATTTTAGAGATGATAATGGAGTAATGCATGCAAGGCCATTTTTCCCATTGATATTCATCCCGTCAGATCCGCATACGCCTTCTCCACATGATTTTCTAAAGGATAATGTTTCATCTTGAACTTTTAATAAGTTTAAAGCAGCAAGTAACATCATGTCGGCGTCTTTAGATATTTCTAATTGATATTTTTGCATGGAAGGTTTTTCGTCTTTTTCAGGATTAAAACGATAAATTGAAAATTCAATTTTTCTCATCTCGTTTTTTGAACGCTTTTTCGATTTGGACATACTAATACACTCTTTCTTTGGGCTCAAAAGGTTTAACAGTTAATGGCTGCATATTTACAGGCCTTTTTATTGTCTCACCATTAAGATAACAAAGTAAATGACATAACCAGTTCGCATCATCTCTTTTTGTATAATCTTCTCTTGAATGAGCACCCCGGCTCTCTGTGCGGGCCAGTGCGGCAACTGCGGTGGTATAGGCGACAGCCAATAAATTATCGCATTCTAATGCTTCAATACGCGCGGTATTAAAGATTTGACTATGATCCAATAACGCTGCATAAGCCAGACGTTCTTTGCATTCTTTTAACTTTTCTAAACCTTCTTTCATGAATTGTTCTGTTCGAAAAACGCCAAAGTCATTTTGCATGACTCTTTGAAGATCTTTGCGAATTTCACTGACACTTTCACCTTTGCTAGATTGATTCCATCTTTCAATTCTTGCAAGTGCCGCTTCAATATCAGAAGCACTGGAATCTCGATGTTGTAATCCTGATTTAATTGAATCTTCAATGTGCATTCCAGCGGCACGTCCAAATACGACTAAATCGAGTAATGAATTTCCGCCTAATCTATTTGCGCCATGTACTGATACGCAAGCACATTCACCTACGGCATACAAACCTTCCACGATGGTATCTTTGCCTTGCGCATCAATTGTGATGGCTTGCCCATGCACATTCGTTGGAATGCCGCCCATCATATAATGGCACGTGGGTACAACTGGAATGGGTGTTGTAATGGGATCTGCATGTGCAAAAGTAATGGCTAGTTCTCGAATTCCAGGAAGACGAGAATTAATTATTTTTTCTCCAAGGTGGTCAAGTTTCAATAGTACACAAGGTACGCCATTAAACTCTATTCCGTTACCTGCACGGATTTCTAAAGCCATTGCACGAGCAACAACATCACGTGATGCTAAATCTTTTGCGTGTGGTGCGTAACGTTCCATGAATCGTTCACCATTTTTGTTGATAAGATATCCGCCTTCACCACGAGAACCTTCAGTGACTAAACACCCTGCTGCTGCAATTCCGGTGGGATGAAATTGCCACATTTCGATATCTTGTACTGGAAATCCTGCACGTAAATACATTCCAACACCATCGCCTGTATTAATGAAAGCGTTTGTCGTTGTTTCGTAAATACGGCCTGCACCACCAGTGGCGAAAATGGTCGCACGTGCTTGAAAAAAAGCAATTTCACCGGTTTCAATTGACATCGCGGTTACACCACTGACAGAGTTTGCTGAAGTTTTTACTAAGTCGATGGCGTACCATTCATTAAAAAAAGCTGTTTTTGCCTGAAGATTTTTTTGATACAAAGTATGTAACAAAGCATGACCAGTTCGGTCAGCTGCAGCGCAGGTTCGTGAAGCTTGTTCACCGCCAAAATTTTTAGATTGTCCGCCGAATGGTCGTTGATATATTTTTCCGTCGGGTGTGCGCGAAAAAGGCAGCCCCATGTGTTCAAGCTCATATACCACTTCTGGGCCTGTTTTACATAAATATTCGATACAGTCTTGGTCGCCTAAGTAATCGGAGCCTTTCACGGTATCATACATGTGCCACTGCCATTGATCGGTGGGATCTGCGTTTCCCAAAGCACAGGTGATGCCGCCTTGAGCTGAAACAGTATGTGAACGCGTGGGAAATACTTTTGATAACAATGCAACTTTTTGCCCTGTGTTAGCTAATTGGAGTGCAGCGCGCATGCCTGCACCGCCCGCGCCAACGATGACTGTGTCAAACACATATTTTGCAATGGCCATTTTTTTATCAACTCCAAAGAACAATAAGGCCCCACAACAGTGAAGCAAATAAAACGAATAAAATTAAACCCATAAATATCATTCGAGTGAATGTATCTTTAAGATAATCAGTGATGACAGTCCATAAACCAATTTGTGTATGAACCATAAGAGAAAATAAAAACAAAATAGATGAAACTTTCATGATGGTATTCTGAAAGAGTTTATGCCAAGTGTAATAGTCAGAAATATCATGGGAGATAAGGTATATGATAAAACCTAACAGAAAAAACGCCACATATACGGCGGTTAACCGCTGCAGTAGAAAATCTCGACACCCATTTCGTGTAAAACTTGAAACGCTTTTTACCATAAATATATTCCTAGAATAATAGTAAATACGATAGAAATAAGTATCACCAATGACGCGGTAATTTTGCCCGCTATCAAACTTTCACCTATACCGAGATCCATCACGAGATGTCGAATTCCAGCAAACAAATGATAAAAAAGAGCAGATAAAAATACCCAAAGAATAATTTTGAATACGGGGTGAATTAAAAACATTTGCAATTGTGCAAAATTGTCAGGCGATGATAATGAAAAATCGAGTGCCCAAATCAATAATGGCACACCCATAAATAACAAAACACCAGACAGCCGGTGAAGGATAGATACAATCGCCGTTATGGGAAAACGGATGGTCAATAAATTCAAGTTTACGGGTCTTACTTTTTTGGATGGTGACGTTTCAACCGACATCGATATTGCCTCTTACGAAAGGATTTAGATTATAACAGTCAATAATTTAATAAACAATGTAATCCATATCCCATTTATTAAATGCTGTGAATGAAAATATTAGGGTGAGGAGTGACAAAAATATACTTGCTGAGAATATCCTGTGTGATAGGATACAGTAGTTTTGTCAATATTGATATTGGTATGTTTTTATGGTAAATCAGCCGATTGTTTTTGAGCAGCCAGTTAATGAGCTTATGCGGGTTTGTCTCAAATTAGAGCATTTATTAGCTGTGATAAATACTGCGCTTCGCGGTGAAAGCGTTTATGATACCCGCGTTGCCGTTTCTGCACTGATTGATGTGCTGACGTTAACGGATCGGCCAGATCTAAGAGGAAAGTTCATTAAAGAACTGATGCGTCTGCGTTCCAGTTTTCAACGATTTCTCAATCAAGAGAGAATTGATCAAGTCAAGCTTGATGTTACACTCCAAGAGCTCGAAAAATTTATCATGGAATTGCAAAATAGCAGCGGAAAATTTGGCGCACAACTACGTGAAAATGAATTTTTAACCAATATTAGGCAACACTTAATGGCAAGTGGCGGTGGGTTAAGTTTTGATACACCGGCATTTTTTTATTGGCTTTCTTATCCTGTTAAAACAAGGCATACTCGAATTATAGAATGGTTAACAGAATTAGAAGATTTATTTCAAATCACACAATATATATTGAAGTTAATCCGTCAAAGCGGGCACCCAGTTTTATATACAGCGAAGGAAGGGTTTTTCCAAATGAATTTGGATCCACAACTGCTTTGCCAGTTAATTAAAATTACGGTTTCATATGAGTTATCTGTTTTTCCTGAAATCAGTGTTGGGCGTCACGGCGTAGGAATTCGATTTCACGAGCTTTCCAACAAAGACTCAGCAAGAGATCGCCCGCCGCCCTGTGAAACAGATATTTCGTTTTATATGAGTTGTTGTGTCCTATAAAAGGAGAGAGTAGATGAAATTTGATGACAATTTTTTTGAAAATTTGACTAAAAAATTAGCTGATGCTGTGCCTGAAAATGTTAAAACACTACGGCATGATATGGAAAAAAATTTCCGGCAAATTATCCATTCTGTTTTTGCGAAGATGGATTTAATCACGCGTGAAGAATTTGATATTCAAGTAATGGTACTTTCTAAAGCACGCGGAAAGATTGAAAAATTAGAAGAAAAAATAAAAGAACTTGAAAAAAGGCTTGTCACGAAAAAAACTAAAAAAGAGAAGTAATTAGATTTAAGAAAAGCTTAAGTTTTCACAGATATGTTGTTTTCCATACGGTCAAAAAATAATACTAAACCTGGAGCTAATAATTCAGCCCACTGATGTAGTGTTAGACGATTAAAGAATTTTGCCCAGCGTAACAATCAAGCTCGAAGAGATTGTTAGCTTTAGTGTTAAAGACTGTAATCTAAGATAAAATAAAACAGATTGTCTCATTTTTTATTAATAAGGAAAATAGTTATGTCATTGGCGATTATCAAAAGCCGCGCTGTGTTGGGAATTCAAGCACCGCCGGTTACTGTCGAAGTGCATTTATCAAATGGATTACCCAACTTTACAATGGTTGGGCTTCCAGAAGCTGCTGTGAAGGAAAGCCAAAGCCGCGTGAGAAGTGCAATTATGAACAGCGGATTTTATTTTTATCCTCAACGAATTACAGTCAATTTAGGGCCAGCAGATTTACCCAAAGATGGCGGAGGGCGATATGATTTGCCTATAGCTGTTGGAATCCTTGCAGCATCTGGACAAATTCCTATTGAAGCATTAACTGATTTTGAATTTGTAGGTGAGCTGGCATTATCCGGCGCTTTGCGATCCACCTCGGGTATATTACCCATTGCATTACAATCTCGGCTGGCAAAACAAAAATTAATGATTCCAAAAGATAATGCGGACGAAGCTTTATTGTCTGGTGACATAGAGATATATCCTGCTACATCATTACAAGAAATTCATGCATACTTTAATGGATTTAGTTTAATCGAACGATATCAAAAATCTTTATATCTGAATGATTCATCACTTTCTAAAATACAAGAATATCCGATGGATCTTGCAGATGTTCATGGACAGATGCATGCAAGGCGAGCATTGGAAATTGCAGCGGCGGGCGGGCATAGTATATTAATGATAGGCCCTCCAGGAACGGGAAAAACTATGCTTGCAAGTAGGTTATCCAGTATTTTACCAGAGTTAACACACGAAGAAGCACTAGAAGCTGCGGCAGTGTTATCTATTAGTCAGCATGGTTTTAAAGCAACAGATTGGAAAAAACGCCCTTTTCGCTCACCGCATCATACTGCATCGTCTGTGGCTTTAGTGGGAGGAGGAAAGCCACCTAAACCAGGAGAAATTTCATTAGCACATCAAGGTATTTTATTCTTAGATGAATTACCTGAGTTTCACCAAAAAGTATTGGAAACACTTAGGGAACCTCTTGAAGCTGGTAAAATTACAATTTCTCGTGCAGCAAGACAAGCAGAATTTCCTGCTAAGTTTCAATTTGTAGCAGCAATGAATCCGTGCCCATGCGGATATTTAAATGATCCAACAGGACGATGTCATTGTACTAAAGAACAAGTGCAGCGTTATCGACGAAGATTATCTGGCCCATTATTGGATAGAATTGATTTACATATTGAAGTTCCTGCATTATCTAAAGGTGTATTAACGCAATTGGAAAATCAACCTGCTGAAAATAGCCATACTGTGTTAGCGCGCGTAATAAAAGCGCGTGATAGACAATTGATAAGGCAGAAAAAAATTAATGCAGACTTAAAAGGAAAATTATTAGAAAAAATGACGGTGTTAAATCAAGAAAACAAAGAATTCCTCGAACATGCATTGCAGAAATTAAATTTATCAGCACGTGCCTATCATCGAGTTATTAGAGTTGCAAGAACAATCGCTGATTTATCTGATTCGGCTGAAATAATATTAGAGCATATTACAGAAGCATTATCTTATCGGCGTAAGGTGGATGATTGAGCCTTTCATGTTGATCGCACTCATGTAAATTGGGGGTTTGAGATGTCTTGTGCATTTTCAGCGTAACATGAGTTAAGCTTACAAAAAAAATTATCCGGGGTGACGGTATTTTTGAGAGTCAAAATGCACAAAAACAAGCTGTTTCAGCTTCGACAATTATAGCTGGAATTTGATTCATTTTTCTCTTCAATCGGGGAATAATTTTTAAGAGATTCAAGGATTTTTCCGCATCTGCCTTTTGTGGTGTCGGAGTTATAATTAACTTTGCCAAACAGCCAATACGATGGTGAATAATGAGTTTCAGCTCTCAAATATTGCAAACTGCAGTCATCTTTAATATTTTCCGATACCATAGTATGAAGCAGCTTCGCTTCAGGTGCTGTCAATGCATTTGTAGACAAGTGATTATCGATAAATTTTAATGCTGCTCCTTTTGCATGCTCTAGATCATTGTTGTAGTATATGCCGATTTCTATAAGGATTTTGAGGCATTCATTTGCAGTTGAGCATTTAGGAAATGGATATCCAACTTGATTGCATAATTCCGATGTTGTTGTTGTGGTAGTACTCGTGTAGCTGGTGGTTGTAATGGGTTTAGATTCTGGAAGGTTAACATTATATTTTTTAAATAAATCTATAGTGTATTGATGCGAATGGGTACTTATTTCTTCAATGTATCTCACAACCTCACGTAAATCAGTAATGATAATTTTAGCACCATATATTCCATTAGTTATTATTAATGGATGAGTAATAGACTGAAATTTTGCATTGCAAAAGGCGGCATGCAGCAAATATACATAATGAGAAAACTTCTTAGGGATATTGAATACCAAGCCCTTCTCTGAAAATTCCATATTAATAATATCACTAAAACTTTCAGCCATTTCACGTGAAATCATGCCATGACCAACTAAACGAGCAGCAGTTGCACCAAGGCAGGCTAAAACGTTTTTACCTGTATTTCTTGTTGTTATTTTTATACCATCTTTATTAGGATCATTAAACTGTGATAATTGAATAGCGCGATTTAAAAAATTAATTCCTTCAGATGCAATATGGTCAATCACATACATGTCTGAAAGTATGATAGACATTTTATAACCATCAACGTTGCGTGAATCAGTGAACGTTTGTGAAGAAATTTTTAATTTGTTAAACAAATGAGGAAGATTGCTTTGCAAATTGCATTTAAGTTCTTCGAGAATATTTTTGCTATCATTACTGGTCAAATATTTAAGGCAATTATTTTCAATTATCCAAGTTAAACCGGTAAGTTTTTCTAAATGAGTTTTCGCTAAACCAAGTTTGTTGTTTCTAAAGGTTATAGGTGTATTAGAGTTTAAGTTTACTTTTTCATGCACTTTTTCTATAGATATATCACTCAAAAAAGGTAAGTCATTGATAATCATTTCATACGCATGTAAATTATCCAATAAATAAGAAAAATCAGAATGTTCCTCAGCTGCCTCTTTCATTAATGCGCCAACTGTACGCAATGAAGGTTGCGTGGCTTCAAGGGTTTTTGTACCAGAAAAAACCTCTTTATTGGTTGATGTTTTAAAAATCAGTATGCCGGGTAAATGATTATCCTTATTGGGATCAATATTTTTTTCAAGAATTTGGTTAATCTTATCCTCGGAATTGATTATTCCTGTAAACTCAAATGAACTTCCAAAATATAGTCTGTCGATGAGTTCAGATGAAGTCGTATCAAAGAAGGCTACATTAAAATTTTTATCAATTAAAGCTAGAGTAGAATTAATGGTTGCTATTGCATCACTTGTAAAACTATGGCTTAAATTGTCTTCAGGTTTTAGTGAATGAGGTGAATTAGCCGAAAATTTAAGATAAAGCGCATATTTTTTTGTATCATTATTTTGCTCGGCAATCCAATTCCAACCCGTTTTTGCTCTTAAAATTCTGGCTGCTTTAATAAAGTTTATTTTTTCTTTGTTTGAGGCTGTAGAAAGAGAAGAATTGTTTACGCTTTCTTTTGAAGCGCTCTTTATAGCGCTGATTAACTGGGGATTTACAAAGGACGTAATTGTCAATCGGTCGGCACGGAAAGATTTTAACGCAGTTGAATTGGATGTATTTGTGTTATTTAATTCTCTTATAAATAGAGCGACCTTGTGATTATTTTGCTTTTCAAAAAAATCAATTAAAGTTGTTTCATTATTAGGAAGTTCGGTTCCAATTAACAAAATATTCACCTCAGGACTCATCAACACGGTTTGATCAATGCCTAATTTTTCAGCTATTTTTTGCCGTAATACTGCAAGAGTTACTTCTGATTCAACTTGAATAGAGCAAAGGTAACCTCCATTAGTACCAATAGCTATTTCAAAGTCAACAAAAAATTTGGGATATTTAGACGTATTGTCGTTATTCATGTTAAACCTCGTTAATAAAAATACAAATTTTCTGGCGAGTATAAACCAGGAATGTTAACATTTGCTTAAGAAGCCTCTCGAAATCGAAACAAATCTCTGTACACGACAATAGTTTTCGGCATTGTCATCACCGCCAATCGCTGCAAGGCGCGCGAGCCTAGAACCAGTATTCTTATCTATCCTGCATCCATGCAGCCTAGTTTCCGCCATTCCCACGGATCAAGTCCGGGGCAAGCTATGGCGGAATGACAGCTTTGTGAATCAGCATTGCCTGCTTTTATAATGTTTTTAGGAATTAAACAACTCTCTTCCAATTAACATTCTTCTAATTTCAGAAGTGCCTGCTCCGATCTCATATAATTTTGCATCACGTAACAATCTTCCTGCAGGGAAATCATTGATGTATCCATTACCGCCTAAACATTGGATGGTTTGTAATGCCATTTTCGTTGCATGTTCTGCAGTATAGAGAATGACGCCGGCTGCATCTTTTCGTGTAATCTTTTTTTGATCGCAGGCTTTTGCAATACTGTAAAGATAAGCGCGTGATGCAGACAAAGTGGTATACATATCTGCAAGCTTTCCTTGTATGAATTGAAATTCGCCAATGGGTTGTCCAAATTGTTTTCGATCTTTTACATAGGGCAACACAAGATCTAAACATGCTTGCATAATGCCAATAGGGCCGGCAGCTAAAATCACACGTTCGTAATCTAATCCTTTCATTAATACTTTTACGCCTTCGTTCAATTGTCCAAGTATGTTTTCTTCTGGAATTTCACAGTCAGTAAATACAAGCTCACAGGTATCTGAACCACGCATGCCTAATTTGTCGAGTTTTTGCGCCGTTTGAAAACCTTTGAAGTTTTTTTCAACAATAAATGCGGTGATTTTTTTTGAAGTATTTGTTTCTTTGTTCGTTTTTGCATAGACAATGATAACGTCCGCCAACGGACCATTTGTGATCCACATTTTTTGTCCATTTAAAATATATCTACCACCTTTTTTTTCGGCAAAACATTGCATACTCATGACATCCGATCCTGATCCTGTTTCACTCATCGCAAGAGCACCAAGATGTTCGCCTGATATAAGTTTTGGTAGATATTTTGTTTTTTGAATTTCATTTCCATTTAGGTTGATTTGATTCACGCATAAATTGGAATGTGCACCGTAACTTAATCCAACAGATGCGGAAGCTCTGCTGATTTCTTCCATCGCTATAGCATGATCAAGATATCCCATAGCAGATCCGCCAAATTTTTCTTCCACAGTAATGCCTAAAAGTCCAAGGTTGCCTAATTTTGGCCAAAGTTCTTTTGGAAACACATTGGATTTATCAATTTTTTCTGCTAAAGGTGCAATTTCATTTTGTGCAAATTGGTTGACGGTTTCACGAAGTAATTGCGTTGTTTCGGATAAATCTTCATAATGCATCATCACATTATCCTCAAAAAATAACTGAAATTATATGCGTGTTCGTTACTTCTACAAAGCACCTTTTCAAGAAATCTGGCAGCAAATGCGAGATTTTACTGATACGCGTGATAAATCAACACCCGATGAATTATGGGTAGTTGAACATTTGCCTGTTTATACTTTAGGTCAGGCGGGAAAGCCTGAACATATTTTAAATCCGGGTAATATTCCGGTCGTGAATACAGATAGAGGCGGGCAAGTCACTTATCATGGCCCTGGTCAGTTGGTGATATATATTTTATTGGATTTACAGCGAAATCGAATCGGTGTACGTCAACTTGTCACATTGATAGAAAACAGCGTGATTCAATTTCTTCATCAACACTATTCTATTGAAGCTAAAAACAGATGTGATGCACCAGGAGTTTATATAAATGATGCAAAAATTTGTTCGATTGGGCTTCGTATTCGTCGTGGATGTTCTTATCATGGTCTCGCGTTTAATATTAATATGGATCTTTCACCGTTTTTAGGAATAAACCCCTGTGGGTATAAAAACCTTAAAGTCACGCAAATAAAAGATTTTGGCATTGATATTTCTGTGGGTGATGCTGCAACTTTGTTTCTCGCCGTGCTTGAAAAAAACCTCAAGCATGCTTAGTATTAACGTAGAGAGTTAACAACCTTATACAAACATTTTAGGAGAATAAAATATGGCACAAGAAAAACAGGCGCGTTATTTTGATTTTGACTTAACCATTACCAATCAACATTTTACAAATGATGTTTGGAAAATTATTGAAACGCTTGATGCGGAATCCTGTAAAAAATATTTAAAACTGGGTGCTTTTGAGAAATTGCAAGAATTTGAAAAAAATGGAGATGACATCCATGTGGTCACTATGAATAACCCGGAACTTGTTTCATCATTTTTACAAAAAATAGGTCTATCTAAAGTCAAGGTATTTGGTGCAGACTCTAAGACTATTGTGCCCAATTTCAAAAGAAATATAATTCAAACTATGGGTATATACCAACACAATGATATCAAAGTTCATTCTTTTCATGATGATAACAAATATTTTGTTCAAGAAGTTGTGCCTCTTGTGGGTTTATTTGCAGATAAAGGAAAAAAATTTCATGTTTATATGGTTGATCCTGGTAACTCTAATTTTTTAGGGGGCGCCATAGAAGCAAAAAACCTTAGTGTTTCTGAATACCGTCAGCTTCATGAAGAAATTCTCGATGCCGTAAACAAGAATGAGGTTGAAAAAGCCAAAAACTTATTAGCAAGGCCTGAAGTCAATATTAGGTATTTTTGTGGCTACAGCGAAGAAAAGTTTATTATTCGAGCCGCATTAACAGGTAACATTGAAATGATCAATATGTTACTTGAGAAAGATAAAACCCTCATTGAAGAAATGGTTAATGCCGTTGACGGCCTCACGCCTCTTTATTATACATTACATGAAAAGCAGTTTGATGCCGCAAAATTTTTACTCGGAAAAGGCGCCAAAATTGATGCTCTGTATAAGCCTGAGGTACTTATAAGATTATGTCAGGATCAAGCGATACAAAAGATTGTCGAATTTTTATTATCACAAAATATTGATATTAACCGTTCTGATTCTACGAGCAACACTATTTTTCATTATGGTATTGATTATTTTGAACCCGAATTTCTTGAAAAACTTATCACTCAACATCAAGCTAACATCAACCTAAAAAATGCATCTCAACAGACACCACTTCATATTGCTGCAAATATACAAGCGATGCCTCAAACTATTACTGTGCTTCTTAAGCATATTTCGAATATAAACGAGCTCGATGATTGTGGGCGTTCTGCACTGCACATCGCTGCAAATAATGGTCACTTTGAAATAGTTAAACTCCTGGTTGAATATGGTGCAGATATGACGATGAGAGATAGTGCCGGCAAAACTGCGTATGATTTAGCTAAGGAGCCTCAGCTTGACTATGATTCAGACAATGACGATCCTCCTGAAGAACACTCTGAGATTACAGCTTATTTGAACGCAAAGATGACTGCTGCACAAAATCTTTCGTCGATACCAGCACAACAAAAGTCGTCATCTCAACCTTCCAATGAGCCAAATGATGAAGATATGGATATTGATTTACAAGAAGATTTTTCAGAGCCGGTTTCTTTCTCTCCACCATTAACCCAACAAGGAGGAATAATCGCTCAATATAAAATGAATATAGAATTGGAAATCAATCGACATCAGAGCGTAATAGATGCTGAAAATGCTCAGCACCAGAAAAATGTGATGCTATTAAATGAAATGTATAAATTATTATTGACGAATGCAAGAAACAACTATTCGCAGGCTGCCACAACCGCTAATACGCTATCCACAACAACAGCAGCAACAACAACAATAACAAATACAACAACAAATACAACTTTGATAACCACAACGACAGGAATAGCGGATACCGCGAACCAACAATTTTGGAGTAATCCACAGGGTCAGGGTGGTCCACAACATCAAAATCAGCGAAATTTCCCCCCTTCATCCATGAATTTTCAGCAATAAGCTGCGTAAGGTGAGTGAGTTACACAACCTGCCCGAATTTGTTAATATCATAAAAGTTGAAGCGGCGTTTAATAGGGAGAGTTAACATGAAATTATTCATCAGTACTGTTGGAATACTTTTGATTCTCGCAGGTTTGGCTTCATTTGCGTATCAAGGCTATACCTACACGGAACGGGAAAAGGTGGCGCAGATTGGTGGGCTACAAGTTACAGCAGATACTGAAAAAACTATTCACTTTCCACCTATCTTAGGCGGTGGTGCAATAGCCGCTGGGATTATATTGGTTATTGTGGGTAGAGTAGGTAAAAAATAATTTCGTCACGAGAACCAATTCTTTGGAGTTTTCGGAAAAATTCGTTAATCTTTCGCGATAAAGCGCGAAAGATATTCCTGCTGTCCGTTCATCGAGCTACAAAAGATAATTAAAGTGTTTTAAAAACATTCTCTGCAGCTGTAAGCGTTTGGTTAATTTCTTTTTCTGTGTGAGAAATAGATAAAAACCCAGCTTCAAATGCAGACGGTGCAAAATAAATTCCTTGGGATAACATTCCATGAAAGAATTTTTTAAATTTGTCTATGTTGCATTGTTGTACATCATGAAAGCTTTCAATTTTAGGTTGTTGTGTAAAAAATAATCCAAATAAACTTCCCGCATGTTGTGTCAGCAAATCTACGTTGTATTTATTCGCTAATATTTTTAATTCTGAAAGTAATTTTTCTGTTTGACTATCGAGAAGATCATAAAAATTATTTTGTTGTAATAATTTTAGCGTAGCGAATCCTGCTGTCATCGCGATAGGATTTCCTGAAAGAGTTCCTGCTTGATAAACAGGCCCTAAGGGAGCAATTTTTTCCATAATGTCTTTTCTGCCGCCAAATGCACCTACGGGCATACCGCCGCCAATAATTTTTCCAAGTGTAGTAATGTCAGGTTTTATATTATATTTTTCTTGCGCGCCTCCTAACCCAACTCTAAAGCCTGTCATGACTTCATCAAAAATTAATACGCTGCGATGTTGATCGCATATTTCTCTTAAAAATTGTAAAAACTCGAGATGAGGTAATACGCAATTCATATTTCCTGCAATAGGTTCAATAATTATTCCAGCAATATCATTTTTATTTTTTGAAAATAATTTCTCAACGCTAGATTTATCATTAAATTCTGCAATTAAAGTATGTTCTGCAAAACTTTCTGGAACGCCGGCGGAATCTGGAATACCTAAGGTTAAAATACCTGATCCTGCTTTGACTAATAAGCTGTCATTGTGTCCATGATAACATCCATTAAATTTTATAATTTTGTTTTTGCCTGTAAAGCCTCTGGCTAATCGAATGGCAGACATCGTCGCTTCTGTGCCAGAATTTACCATTCTAATCATTTCAATTGAAGGCATGAGATGACAAATAAGTTCAGCAAGTTCTACTTCAACAAGCGTTGGTGCACCATAACTTAATCCATTTTCTACAGCTTTATTTACAGCGGAAATTACTTCAGGATGGGCGTGGCCTAAAATCATGGGGCCCCATGATCCGACATAATCTATATAAGGTTTATTTTGGATATCGTAAATGTAAGCGCCTTTTGCTTTTGAAATAAATAAAGGATCCCCTCCAACACCGCGAAATGATCTCACGGGTGAATTTACTCCTCCTGGAATATGTTTTTTTGCGCGAGTGAAAATTTCTTGTTGTGGGGTTAATGTTTCGGTCATGTGTCATCATCCAATATAAAAAAACCTACCTTCCTATCATACTATATAGAGAAAGAGTAGGTTGTAACAAATTACCCATGAAATGGTTTACTAGGTGTTGAGGGCGGGTCTATTTCCATCGGTGTCGATTGAGTATCTGGATTATTGCTGCTTGATGTATTATTTGTAGCTGATATCGCAGGCGCCATTAAATCAGGCAAGGATGGTTGATTATAATGAAAGCTTCCAAACCCCGTCGAACCGGTAAATCCATTTGCAGGGGAAAATGCTGATCTTCTTTCGGAAGAATTTGGATTTGGCGTGGTAATTGTAATTTGAGTTGGGTTTGCAGTGGAAGTTGCTGCGCTGGAGGAATTTGTATTGGGTGTTAAATTTGAGTACGGCATAAAAGCAGATTGGGTAGTAGGTTTATTGGAACGTTGAGAATTTGCATCCATTGGTGTTGAAGTCATGCTTGTATATGAGGGAAATGCTGTGTGTAAAGATGTTGATGATTGTGATTCTATCTTTGTCGTTAGTGCGGTAGGAATTTTCACGGCATTTTGGGTGTTATTATAATGTTGACTTTGAGAAACAGTATTGTGCAAAGAGTTTGAGTCTGTCGGATTCATTTGTGTTTGCGGTTCTGCTGATGGTTTGGTTAGTTTTAGTAAATCATCTAGCGTCATATTTTTGATTTTTGTTTCTAAGATGCCTAGTTTTTCTGGGTCAATATCTGGTTTTATATAGATATTTGGTATGGGTGCTCCAATATCGGATGATGAAGATGAGTTAGCACCAGGAGTGCTAATGAATGATCGGGGCATATCTTTTTTTGATCTTTTATCAGGATTTTTTACATATACCAGTTGAATGGGTTTGCCGTCTTTTGTTTTAGAGATAACTGAAATTGGCGGCGTATCTGGGTTGGGTGATTTTCTTGCAGCCTTAACCTTATCAGTAAATGATGCCGAATCGTTCAGATGTATATTTACAACAGGCGACATTGTTGGCCAATGTGCGTCAGGTCTTTTGTCGATTTCGGGGTTAATTTTATCGCTTCTTGCTTTGTTTAAATAATTATTAATTTCAGGGGTAATAAAAGGATGCATAAATGGAGGATTTTCATCTTTATTCAATGCAAGCAGATCAGCGTTATGTTGATCCAAACATTTAACAATTTCAAGATTTGCTGTTAATACAGCATAATGCAAGGGTGTGTTTCCCTTTGTGCTATCTTGAGCGTTAATATTGATTTTATCTTTGTATGTCGTCAGCAAAAAATTAATCATTTTAGGGCTGCATTGTAATACTGCCTGATGAAGAAGAGTCATGCCATTATTATCTGTGCTGCAATTAATATCAAAATTGCCCACTTCGATTAAATATTGCATCAATTCTGTATCTTCATTTGTGAGGCTCATTATGAGTGTCTCTGTGGTAATATTGGCTTTATTTTCGATAAGATATTTTACCGCATCTTTTTTTTTATTTATTATTGCAATTTGAATAGGTGTAATACCACCCTCATTTGGAGCCTCAATATTTGCACCATGTTTTAAGAGTAATTGCATCATGGGAATATCGCCTTTTCGTGCGGCATGAAATAATGGTGTCATATTGCGCACATCACCTGTATTGATGGTGGCAGCTACAATAGGATTAGTTAACATTTCTTTAGCAAGCTCGAATTGATCTTTATTAACAGCTATATATAATGCTGTTTGGAAATCTCCATTTTTATATTTTGCCGTTGCGCCTTTTTTAATAAGGGAAAGTATAATTTTATTGTATTGATCTTGATTATTTGCGGGAATGTTTGTGTTTTTTTTAGGTTGGAGGACAGCGGCGAGAACGGTTACTTTTTCGTTTGTTTCTATATCACACTGCGCTCCATGAGTCAGTAGATAATCAACCACTTCAGGATGGCCATTGAATGCTGCAAAATAAAGGGCTGTTCTGCCAAGAGTATCTTGTGCGTTGATATCTACTTTTTCTATTTCAACTAAGTATTTAATTTCAGACAAGTTTTGTTTTATGATGGCATCGTGTAAACGTGAGTCTAACATTAAAATTCTCCTAATAGAATAGTGGTTTTAAAATGCAACATCATGAGTTGGAAGAAAATTTATATTCTAATATTATTAGCAGGAAGATGCTATAATAAAAAAATTATTTTGTAAATGATTTGGTTTATCTTGCATGGTGTAGTTAAAAATATATTTAGTCAAAAATGTGAAAACGAATTTGCATAACGGAGTTTTCGCGCCATTGTTGAAAAAATGTTACTTTCCCACACAAAAACTGGAAAAAATGACACCCAGTAAATCTTCTGTGGTAAATTCTCCCGTAATTTCTCCAAGTGTAATATGTGCTAGTCGTAAATTTTCTGCTGCGCATTCAAGGGATTGATGCTCTTTCAACTCATTTAATCCATGTGCAAGATGTTCCAATGCTTTTTTTAAACCATCTATGTGTCTTGTTCTTGCGCTAAATAAATTTTCAGTGTTGTCATTTAGCCCTGCTTGGTGTTTGAGGTAATTTTTTAATAATTCAACGCCATCACTAGTTTTAGCGGATAAGTATATTTGATTGTTTTTTATGTGTGGCTTTATGTTGGATTGATCAATTTTGTTGTAAATTAATATTAATTTATCTTGATCAAAGTTTTTATAGTTTTGGTCGGGCGAATTAACATCCATAAGATAAAGAATTTTATCGGCTTTTTTTATCGCTTGTTTTGCTCTTTTAATGCCTTCTTCTTCTATGATATCTTTTGTTTCTCGCAATCCTGCCGTATCTATAATTTGTAAGGGCATACCGTCGATATTAATGTTTTCCCGCAAAATATCACGTGTGGTTCCTGGAATGTGGGTGACAATGGCGCTGTCTCTTTGGCTTAGTTGATTTAATAAGCTTGATTTTCCTGCGTTGGGTAACCCCGCAATGACAACCGTCATTCCAGATTGTAAAATTGCGCCTTGTTTTGCTTGATGAAGAATAAGGTTTAATTGAGAAATAATATCGTTAATATGAGTTTGAATTTTATTATCGCTTAGAAAATCAATTTCTTCTTCAGAAAAATCAATCGCCGCTTCAATATAGCTTCTAAGGTAAATAATATCTTTGTTAAGCGTGTTAATTTTTTCAGAAAACTTACCTTCCAAAGATTGAAGAGCCGCAAATGCAGCTTTTTCTGTGCTGGCTTGAATAAGATCGGCAATCGCTTCTGCTTGGACTAAATCCATTTTATTGTTGTGAAATGCGCGTTCTGAAAATTCACCTGGATGAGCAATTCGCGCACCTAAAGAAACAATATATTGAATTATTAATTGGATAATAATAGGGCTGCCATGAACTTGACATTCTAATACGTCTTCACCTGTAAATGAGTGAGGAGCTGGAAAATACAACACTAATCCTTTATCAAGGATTTGGCCTTTTTCATTTTTAAATACACTAAATTGTGCAACACGTGGAGTGGGAATTTTGTGAATTAATTTCTTGGCGATAGATTTGCACAAAGATCCAGAGATTCTAATAACTCCAACACCTGCTTTTCCCGTGCCTGAAGCTAATGCAACAATGGTGTCGGTCTTCGCTTTTTTATGGGTGATCATCTCAAGTGGTGCTCATGATTTTTTGCTGGGCGCAAAGTGAAGAGAATATTTTTCGGCAATGGCTCGGAAAACTCCGTTTTCCTGCGCTTTATTTGCCTTAAAAATATTCTCTTCACTTTCCATGGGGTGCACACAAAATTTAACGTGTCATGTGAATAACTAAACATATTCGACAGCGAGAATTTCGTATTCCACAAGGCCAGAAGGAGTTTGTACACTGACAACGTCATTAACAGATTTACTAATCAATGCGCGAGCAATAGGTGAGAGTACAGATATTTTCCCCGCTTTAATATCAGCCTCATCTTCACCTACTATTTGATAAGAAATTTCTTGAGATGAATCTAGGTTGACAATGCTGACGGTAGCGCCGAAAGTAACTTTTTGATTGCCAAGCATTTTACTCGTATCAATAATTTGAGCATGAGACATTTTATGTTCAATTTCGCGGATTCGCCCTTCAACAAAGCTTTGCCGCTCTTTAGCGGCGTGATATTCCGCATTTTCTTTTAAATCGCCGTGCGCGCGAGCTTCCGAAATTCGCTGGATAATTCCAGGGCGTTCAACAGTTTTTAAATGATGGAGTTCATCTTTTAATTTTTTTGCCCCTGAAAGGGTCATGGGTATTTTATGCATAACAAAACCTTCACTTGAGTCATAAGCATTCTTGTGACAGTATAACCGATATCGCTTTACAAATTACAATTTTCTTACAACGAACATAACGAACACAGAGAATACAATGAATACACAAGTACGCACACGTTTTGCGCCAAGCCCAACAGGATATTTGCATATTGGATCAGCGAGAACCGCATTATATGCGTATCTTTATGCTAAACATTGCCATGGAAAATTTATTTTGCGTATTGAAGATACGGATACCGAAAGATCCACACAAGAGTCTGTCGATGCAATATTGGAAAGTATGCAATGGCTAGAGCTAGACTATGATGAAGGTCCATTTTATCAAACAAAACGATTTGATCGATACAGAGAAGTCGTGCAGCAATTATTATCTCAACAAAAAGCATACAAATGTTATTGCACAAAAGAAAGATTAGAGCATCTGCGTGATGAGCAGTCAAAAAATAAACAAAAACCGAAATATGATCATTTTTGCCGAGAAAGAAAAGACCATCCAGCCGATGCACCGTATGTTGTTCGTTTTGCAAATCCCTTGGAAGGCGAAGTAATATTTCAAGATGCTGTGCATGGAAAAACTGTTTTTAAAAACAGTGAATTGGATGATTTAATTATTTTGCGAAGTGATAACACTCCAACATATAATTTTTGTGTGGTTGTCGATGATTGGGACATGAATATTACACATGTCATAAGAGGAGATGATCACTTAAATAATACACCAAGACAAATTAATATATTGCATGCATTGGGCGCAAACATTCCTGAATATGCTCATATTCCCATGATTTTGGGCAGTGATGGAAAACGTCTTTCCAAGAGGCATGGTGCGGTAAGTGTGATGCAATTTAGAGATGAAGGAATATTACCTCACGCATTATTAAATAGTTTGGTTAGATTGGGTTGGTCACATAAAGATCAAGAAATTTTTTCCAAATTGGAAATGATAGAATTATTCGATATAGAAAACGTGAATAAGTCAGCTGCTGCGTTTAATTCTCAAAAATTAATTTGGTTAAACCAGCATTATTTAAAATCTGATTCTCCTGTAGGCATACAAAAAGAATTACAATGGCATTTAGACAATCAGCAAATAGTTATCCAAGATGAACCTAATATTTTAGAGGTCATAAAACTTCAAGCATCGCGTGTAAAAAATTTAAAAGAATTGGCAGAACGCAGCAGATTTTTTTATGAAGAAATTTTGCCTGAAGAAGAATTATTAAACAAAACAGTAAAACCGCATCTTGATATCTTAAAAAAGCTTCATCATGAGTTGGAAAATAGTGATAATACACTCTGGACAGATGAACATCTTCACACTATTATCACCAAAATTTCTGAACAGAATCAGATTAAATTAGGAGATCTTGCACAAGCTGTGCGAGTTATTTTAACGGGAACGACCGTATCTCCTCCCTTAAATTGCACGATGCGATTGCTTGGGCGTGAAAAAGTCTTGAGAAGATTGGCAAAATATTGTTAGAATACGCCTCTTTTTCTCCGGGGCTATAGCTCAGCTGGGAGAGCGCTTGCATGGCATGCAAGAGGTCAGCGGTTCGATCCCGCTTAGCTCCACCAGGATTCGTCGTGGCGAGATATATGACGAATGCAAGGAAGTCCAGAGTAAAATTAGAAGTTATTGTCCCCATCGTCTAGAGGCCTAGGACACTGCCCTTTCACGGCAATAACAGGGGTTCGAATCCCCTTGGGGACGCCATTTTTGATAAACATACAGGATGTCATTTTATGAACACAAAACATAAGGTAACTATTTTTACGCTTTCAACCCTTTTCGCGGGAATGCTTGCGGGTTCACAAGTCTATGCGGATACAGTGGACACAAGTGCGAAAACGGATTCAACTGTTCAAGAAACATCAACTGATAAAAATCAGAGCGTATCTTTAACAAGTAACACAGATAAGATCAGTTATGCGATTGGAGCAGATATTGGCCGTAATTTTAAAAATTTAGATGTACCCTTAAATCCGCAATTACTAGCACAAGGTGTTAAAGACACATTGGAAGGTAATCCAACATTAATGAATCAAAAAGATATACAGGCCACTTTGGTTTCTTTTCAAAAAGAATTGATCGTTAAACGCCAAGAAAATTTACAAAAAACCAGCGCAAAAAATAAAACGGAAGAAGAAAAATTTTTAGCTGACAATAAATCTAAGCCAGGCGTTGTTACATTGTCAGATGGATTACAATATAAGATTCTTAAAGATGGAAAAGGAGACTCTCCAAAAGCAACTGACACAGTTATTGTAAACTACGAAGGTACTTTACCCAATGGGCAAGTTTTTGATAGTTCATATGCAAAAGGAAAACCCGTCACTTTCCCTGTAGAGCGCGTAATTCCAGGTTGGATAGAGGTATTAAAATTGATGAAGCCAGGTTCGGTGTGGATGGTTTATGTGCCTTCTGCACTCGCTTATGGTGATCATGGCATGGGCCCCATTGAAGCAAATCAATTATTGATTTTTAAAATTGAATTGATTGCTATTCAACCGCCTGTTGCAACACCTTCATCGATTCCAACATCGAATGAGCCCAGTACGAACAAAAAGTAATAGTATTAGATATCTTCCCCCGCTTTTGGGAGAGCTTGCCCCGTGCTTGACGCGGGGTCGGCATGAAGTGTCGACAGGGGGATAAGATGTCAGAAAAAACTCATTGGCTTAATTCAAACCCCCATCTCCTTGCAGTTTTGTGTTTAGGATTTTCATCTGGTCTTCCTTTTATGTTATCTGGTGGAACATTACAAGCATGGTTTGCATCAGAAAATACTTCACTAATGACAATAGGATTACTCAGCTTAGTGACGCAGCCCTATATTTATAAATTCATTTGGGCACCATTCTTAGATCGGTATATTCCACCTGTGTTAGGCAGGCGTAGAGGTTGGATTTTCTTTATGCAACTGTTGCTTGCCGTTACGCTTGTCATGATGGGGCTCTACGGTCATCCAAGGACACATGCAATTGAACTGGCAGTACTGGCATTATTTCTTTCATTTTTTTCTGCAACTCAGGATATTTCTATCGATGCGTACCGAACAGATATTTTGCAACCCTCTGAGTGGGGAATAGCATCAGCTTTTTATGTGACTACATATCGAATAGCCATTATTGCATCAGGAGGTTTGGCATTAATTTTTGCTGATCATTATGGCTGGAAAGAAACGTATTTTTTAATGGCAGCAATAATGATGTTGATGGGAATAGTTACATTGTTGAGTCCTGAACCCAAAATAATTCAAGCTCCCACAACGCTCAAACAAGCGATGAGCGAACCTATCAAAGAATTCATATCGAGGCCTTATTACAAATGGGCGCTTTGTTTTTTATTTTTTTACAAATTTGGTGATGCATTTACAATCAGTTTATCAAGTGCATTTTTAATAAAACATTTGCATTATTCTTTATCAATTGTAGGAAGTGTGAATAAAATTATAGGCGTAATTTCTGCCATTTTAGGTGGGCTGGTGGGCGGTTTTTTATTTAAAAAATTAGGATTATATCGAGCATTATTGTATTTTGGTTTTGGACAAGCATTGTGTAGTTTTCTTTTTATGATACAAGCACTGGTTGGACAGAATATCGGAATGCTGATTCTGACTGTATTCGCAGATAATTTTTTGGGCGGGATGAGTACTGTTGCATTTCTTGCTTACATTACAAGCATCTGTAATAAAAAAACGAGTGCTGCTCAATTTGCACTTTTTTCAGCAATCTCGAGTTTGCCTCGTGTCTTTATTGGACCTATTGCTGCTCTTACAATTGAATGGATAGGCTGGCCAAGTTTCTTTTTCGTCTCTTTTTTTCTGTCGTTACCTGGTTTATGGTTGCTATGGTCGGCACGAAATAGTTATGATGCGTTTTGCATACAATCTCAGGAGTAAATGAATGGCTCAACACAAGCGAGTATTAGGTACCTGGATGTTAACTGCGTTAGTCGCAGGTAACATGGTAGGCTCAGGTGTATTTTTGCTGCCAGCTTCATTAGCCCAATACGGATCAATAAGTATTTTATCTTGGATATTAACATCATTGGGCGCTATTTTTTTAGCACTGGTGTTTGCAAAGTTAAGCCGATTAATGCCCAGGGTGGGGGGCCCTTATGCCTATTGCCGTGAAGGTTTTGGAGATTTCACTGGATTTCAGATCGCCTATAACTACTGGATTGCATTATTCATTGGAAATGCGGCGATTGCACTTGCTGCAGTGAGTTACATGACGGTATTTTTCCCCATATTAAAAACAAATAATCATCTATGTTGTATAGTAAGTATTGGAATTGTTTGGTTGATGACGTTTATTAATTATTTTGGGATTCGTGAAGCAGGAATTTTCCAGTTAATTACAACAATATTAAAATTAATTCCACTGATTTTAATTGCAACTTTCGGGTTATTTTTTGTACATCCTCATTTATGGATTCAAGGCTTTAATGTTGCGCCTCATCAATCGCATTATTCATCTTTCATGAGTGCAGCAACCTTAACACTCTGGTCATTTATCGGGTTGGAATCTGCAACGATTCCAGCCGATGATGTTGAAAATCCGCATGTGACTATCCCGCGTGCCACTATATTCGGAGTTGTACTTACTGCATTGGTTTATATATTAAGTACCGCAGTGCTTATGGGTGTTATGCCGATGTCGGAATTAGCAAAATCTAGCTCGCCTTATGCTGATGCTGCAAATATCATGTTTGGACACACTGCGTATTATATCGTTGCTGTTGGCGCTATCATTTCGTGTTTTGGTGCATTAAACGGTTGGACATTATTACAAGGGCAAATTCCCATGGCCGCAGCGCGAGATGGATTGTTTCCAAAAATATTTGCTAAAGAATCTCGGTATCAAACGCCTGTCGTAGGTTTAATAACCGCTAGTGTTTTTATTACTTTGTTGATGTTATTGACATACAACGAAGGTTCTGTTCAGCAACAATTTACATTGGTTATATTGATTGCAACATTGGCATCGTTAATCCCCTATTTTTATACTTGTCTGGCCGAGTTAATGATCTTTATTAAATACAGAGATCAATTCCAAGGAAAACGCTTAGTTGGGTCTGCCATGATAAGTGTGTTAGGCATGATTTATTCATTTTGGGCGATCATGGGATCAGGGCAGCAAATATTGTTTTATGGCGGGTTATTATTCTTCTCGAGTGTGCCAGTTTACGTTTGGATGAAATTCCAACATAGACGCCAGATTGCTGAAACAGGAGACCAGTTGTAATGGACATCAAACTTAGACAACGGATCGTCGGTGTTGCAGTTTTAATTATGTTGCTGATTTTTTGCGTGTTTATGTTGTTACGTGCGGGGAAAAAAACACAACCACATATTCCTCCTATCAATATTGAGCCTCCAGTTTCGTTAGCCTCACTTCCTGCGCCTACTTCGAAAATCCAAACCACATCATCAACAACTAAACCATCTGAAACGACGGCTCCTACAATATCTCAAACTACACCTGAAAAAATTCCTGCTCTGCCTTCATCCATTTCTACGGCGGAAAAATTACCTGATAAAACCTTGGAAAACAAAAAGCAAACGCTTACTCAACCTCGGCCAAAAGAGACACACGCAAAAGAAACTACTCCAATAATTACAACATCTGATACAACAGTCTCATCAGCAATGCCGGTTGTCACAAAATCTGTTGAAAAACCAAAAGATACGTTGATTGAAAATAAAAAAGAGACAAAAATTGTTGTTGAAAATAAATCTAAATTACACACACATAAGGAAATTTTAAATGTTTCCACCAGGTCTAAAAAAGGACATTACATAGTACAAGCAGGCGCATTTAAAGAAGCAAAACATGTAAAATCCTTAACAGAAAATTTACGAAAACAAGGGTTTGTTGTGAACATGCATAAAATTAAAACATCACAAGGTGAATTAACGCTAATATTTTTAGGGGGCAAGGGAGTGGAAAAAGAGCGCGCAGAACATTTCAAGGGTATTCTTGAAAAAGAATACCAACTTAAACCAATTGTTAAAGAGGTTAAGTAGCGTATGAACGGATTTAGCTGGATTGATATAGTTATTATTTCAACTTTAGGGTTATCCGTTTTAATTAGTTTGTTTAGGGGTTTTATTAAAGAAACTTTTTCGCTTGCCTCGTGGGCAGCTGCATTTATAGTTGCACTTTCATTTGGACATAAATTAAGTGAAGAATATTTATTGAATTATATTCATTCTCCAACAGCTCGATTAATTACTGCTTATGCCGGATTATTTTTTGTGACATTAATTCTCTGCAGTATAGTGACTTATTTTATTAGTCAATTGGTTCACAAAACGGGTTTGTCAGGTACTGATCGATTATTAGGCGTCGTTTTTGGTGCTGCAAGGGGAGTCTTATTAATTGCGGCATTATTGCTTGTTGCCGTGTTAACGCCTCTTCCAAAAGAAGAGGTTTGGAAAAACTCTTTCCTCATTCCTTATTTTCAACCCATTGAAGTTTGGTTAAAAAGTGTACTGCCAAAATCTGTCGGCCAGCGGTTTGAATTGACAGATAATGCCACAAAATAGTTCGTAGGCTTTCTTGAAAACCTGATATTCAATGCGATCAACCATGCCGTTTCCCCAGATTTTAAAAATATGGTCTACACTTTGGATCGTAAGAAATGAAAACGGGAGATGTGTCATGAAGACGGGCTCTTTATGTGGTTTATCTATAATGTTCCTGCTGTTGAGTTTATTAATTATTATCCCGCCGCCTGCCACTGCCTTAGAACGATATGGTCAAATCATTTGTTCAGACGAAGGATTTACCTGTCATCGTGTTCAAAAAGGCGAGTCATGGGAAAGCTTATTTCCAGATGAAAATCAGCGGGCGATAGTGATGCGGATTAACCGCATGAATACGATGCTGCATCGAAATATGGTCATCGCTATTCCTGAAAACTTAAAGAATATGGATTATATGCAATATGCGCCTTTTGATCATCAAATTGAGCCAATAGGAAAAAAACTTATCATTGTTGATCCTGCAGTATTGGCTTTTGGTGCTTATGATGAAAATGGTAGTCTCGTCAGATGGGGCCCTATATCTCCAGGGAAAAATTATTGTCCGGATATCGGAAGCGGCTGCCGCACAAAATCGGGTAATTTTGCTGTGTATTCCAAAGGTTCAGAATACTGTGTTTCCAGTAAATTCCCGGTAGGCGAAGGCGGTGCGCCCATGCCTTATTGTATGTTTTTTCATGGCGGATATGCATTACATGCCTCCACTGATGTGCCTGGCTATGCGGCAAGTCATGGATGTATTCGAATGTTTTATGAAGATGCTGAGTGGTTAAGTTTAGAGTTTGTGGAAAAAGGCACCAAGGTGGTTGTGATGCCTTACGAAACATAAGTATTCCTATTCCTTCTCATTTTTATGACTCATCTTACACAGCAAAATTCAGCAAGCGTGAAGAAAGGAGTGTTGAATGCGGGTTCAGACAAACCCGTATCCGAGCCGCGACCGTTAGGGAGCGTTCGCTGAGTTATGATTTATCAGTGATCTTAAATAGATTTTTTTGAATATCTTTTACTTTATTCTGTCTTGAATTTTTTTCCAATACCTGAGAACGCTCCCTAACGGTCGCGGCTCAGATATTCAGTGCAATTGCCATAATTTGCCTATCCTGCGTAAGGTGTGTTTATGATAAAGATTCATGCGAATTTCCTCGAAAGTGCAAAAGCAGATTTGTTTTCGCACTTTCGGCGGTATTCTTTTCAAAAACTCTTTAACATTTAAAAACTATCTGTTTTTTTACCTGCAAAATTAATTGAACGTTCATTCAGTTTGTGATATGCTTCTCTCAATGTAAAAAATTAAATGGAATAACAATATTAGAGCGATATGCAAAAAGGCTTTGGGGAAATTTAATATTTCCTTAAGACAGTAAGGGTAAACTATCGCAGAGAATAGATTTTTTGGAGAAGAAGTTATGAAAGACGAAATAGTACAAGATATTGAACTAAAAGATAAAAAATACTGGGAAAAAAAATGGGAAGAAGAAGAAAAAACAAAAGCCCTTATCAGCCAATCGGTTGCAGAAAGATTTTGGTCATATTTTAATTTTATTATTGGGAAATTAGATCTCACCTTTCTGGCAGGATTATTTGTTTTTTTATCAAACGTAGGCGGAGTGTTAAAAGATCTTTTGTTAAAAGTAGCGGATTATGTTTTTCCGGTCGCTGCTGCATTGAAAGGGCTTGACTTGGCAACGTTTATTGCAAAATTTCTCAATGCAAGAAACAAAAATTTTGCAAAATTATTTGATCTGATACAGAAATCAATTGAATTTGCAGCAATTGTTACAGCGGTTATTGTTGCGCATTATTCATTATTTGCTGTCACCATGTTCGGTGTTGTTGTGGGCGGCGGTGTAGTGATTTTTGGTGGAGTTATTGCTTTAGGGCTATTAATCTGTGTCGCAATAACGATTGGACATGTAATAGCTGCCAAAATGGTTGCAAATGATAACCCTGCACAGATGTTGAAGTTTGAACAAAAAGCGAGAACGGGTCTTCTCTTTTCTGTTCTATCGGGAGCTGCATTAGGTGTGATGGCATTCGCCATGATGTTTCCTCCGGTGGGTATTCCTCTTGCTATTGCAGTCACAGTTTTCACTTTAGTTACCGTGGTATTCGTTGCTGCAGTCATAGTATGTAAAGATACGCCGGTGGGTGCAAAACTCTATGCGAATATTGTTGAACCGATGATGAATAAAATTACAGACTTCATTGAAAATGGTTTATCACCTAAAAAAGATAAATCGCTAACCAAATTGGTAAATGATAGTGATGAAGAAGTTGTAAAAACGAGCACAAGTATTAGTGACAATGATAATGGAAATGGAAATGATAAGCCAACAAATAATATTCGACAGATAAGGCAAACTGGATATTTCACTGCTTTAGGAGCACCTAAAGAAGGGGATAACCTTGATACTGTTATCGATGCGTATCAAACAACATTATTACAACAAATTAATGCAAGTAAAGATACTGCTAAAGAGTTGTATTTTTGGTCTGAAAATGACAAAAGAAGGCAAAAATTTGATGCTTTAAATTATACTAAAAATGAAGTCGCCGTAGCTGTAAGTAACATTAATTTCACTGGAGATAAGTTGGAAACGGAGAGTCCTTATAACTTAACGCTTTCAGATCCAATCACAAATGTTCAAACAATCATCACATTTAGAACAAAAGATGAAGGTAAGCAAAAAGTGGGCAATTTTGTGGATCAACTTTATCCAAAAGCTGGACAATCATTTTTCAAAGATACTGCACGGTTTGATGAGCTTTATGCTGAAAAATTAGATGCAGTGTTTGATGGTGTAGCCCAAAATAATACTATTAATAATCCACTTTTAAATTAATGGTTTTAATAAGAAATAACAAAGCCGCCTTGTGCGGCTTTTGTTTTTTTAATTACTCATGTTACGCTGCAAAATTCAGCAAGCGTGAAGAAGAAGTGTTGAATGAAAGTCGACTAAGTATTAAAGCTATTTATTCCGCTAACTTGTTGGCTGACGATGGTTTCTGAATTATTTGAGTTATCCTGCGCTGGAGAATAAATTGTAGAAAAAGGTGAAGATGATATTGGTTTGGCTAATGATACTTTCCATGTATTACAAGCGGAAATACAATGATTAATGTTTTCAAGATCTTTATAGTATGCAAGAACTTTATTGTAAAGATTGGTTGCCTCATTGTATGGATTAAGGCGATTTACAAAGTCTTTCAATGTTGTATTTTTTGGGTCAAGTGCCATAATTTGAGGCGGGATAGTGATGTTTTTAGTTCTAGCAATGAGAGTAATGCTATTATAATGTGGCTCCAACTCTTGGATGAATATAAGCAGAGAATTCAATTGAGATATATTATGTAATTGATATAAACCGCCTTGCTTTGCAATTTCAGCAGTGTTTTTAAAATTATTAAGGATAGTACAAATGTTATCTAGGTGGTTGTCTAAAGAAATGGTTGTCTTTGATGGTGACTCAGATGATTTAGGCCCAACTTGATTTTTGTCCTTATCTGAGCCTTCACGCAAAGATGTCTTAGTGGCATAAGCCTCCTCAGGTGAAAGATGATAAACAATATGAGAGAGCATTGAATTGGTAGCTTGGTAACGTCTGGGTGGAGAAAGTGTATCTGTTGTAAAAAACGACTCCTCTTTTTTCTCTTCTTCTTCTTCTTTTTCTCTGTCTCGTTGAACGGAAACCGTATTTGGACTTTTTTTGTTATTTGGTTTATTTTGTCTGTTTGCTTTCAAAGGTTCATATTCACGAAGACCACTATATGATTTTTGTGACTTTTCCACTTCCAGTTTTCGACGAGTAAAGGTTTCAATTTTGTTGCTTGTATCACTATCTGCACTAAGATAACTCTTGTTTAGTTCTAAATAATTTTGTGTATAGGTTTCGATTTGATTATCGATGGAGTGGTATGTCTTTTCATCTATATTGTCCGGAAAAATGAGTTTTTCTACGTCAGTTTGTAGTTTTGCTATATCATCCAATAAAATTTTTAATGACTTTTGTGTCTTATCAAATGAAATGGTTATATCCTTATTAATCACATGTGACATCAGTGCATGGGTTTTAGTGTCATCAATGGTTTTATTTAAATTATCTATAGTACTTTTTAATTTCTTAAGATTATCTATCAAGGATTGTTTTTTTGTAGGAAGGTCAGCCGAATGTGATCGAGGGTTTTTAGATTCTTCTTTTTGCTTTACTGGTGCTGGTGTGTGAATTGTTTGAGCGTCTGCTCGAGGTGATTTTTTCTGGTTGCTTTTAGATTTTCTTTTAGAAATAGTTGATGCGGGTGGTTGAAGAGTTTGCTGCTTATTTGTTAATTGTAATTCTTCTTCTTCTTTTAGCCACTGTTCAGCAACCGTGTTACGAAGTTCTACTGCCAATTCCTGAGGAGTTTTAGCTTTACGATAATTACTTATAGCTTTAAGTGAGGGAAGACATTCTATTTTTTTTAAATACTTAAAAGCATCTGCATTTTTACAATTTCTTATCAAGTAATGCAAAATGGTTTCATTACCTTTTGAATTTGTCCATGTTCTTAAGCGTTCTTTATTAGCGCCCATTTGAATAAGTATATCTGCTATTTCAAGCTGATTCGTTGCTATTGCATACATCAGTGGTGTAGGTTCATGATTTTTTATTGATTCAAGATCTATTTTATCAATTGAATCAGAAGAGAAGTATTTTTTGGTAAGCAAGTATTTGAATGCTTCAATATTCTTTTTCCGTATGAGATAGTGTAAAAAGCTATCTTTATTTAATTCAATACTATTGTTAGTATAAGTTGTTAAGTGATTGGTTTTTGCTCCTGCACTAACAAGAGTATCTGCTACGTTAAACTGGTTATTTTCTATCGCGTACATTAATAACGTGAACGTATTAGGCTCTATTTTTTTAGGTTCTTTAAAGCCCGAAGAGAAATAGCCTTTCCCATGTAAATACTGAATTCCATCATGATTTTTATTTTCCATTAAATAGCATATAAAATCCCTACCTGAATCTTTCCAGTCTTTTAAAGTTTCTATAGAGGCTCCTGCCTGGATAAGTTTATCTGCTCCAGCGAAATTTTGGTGTTTGATTGCGCACATTAACGGCGTAAAATTTTTATTATTTTTACTGTCAATATTATCAATTAATTTGTGTCGAATGATAAATTCAAGTTGATTAATGTTTTTTATTTCTGTGTAAAGATGCAGCGTTGTATCGCCGGTTTCGGGAGATTTATAATGTTTAATGTCATCTGCATTTGCGCCATGTCGCATAAATAAATCTGCAAGTTCAATTTTATTAAGCAAAAATGCCATAAGTACTGGACTGATAGAAGAAACGGTAGCAGTTGCATAGATAGATAAATGTGAGACCATCATCTTTACAAATGTTTCAGAAGATTTTTTGTTTATATCGACTTTATTTGAGAGAAATAATTGAATGAACTTTTCATCGGGAGTTTTTAATAAATGAAAAATGTTAAAATCATAATTGTTTATGCTGGTATCAGCATTATGGGTAATGAGCTCCCACGCTACGGCCATATTTTCATTTGAAACTGCTAGCATGAAAGGTGTATAGTTTTTGATATCGCGAAGGCTAATATTAATTTTTTTATTGTTAAATAGCTTTATAAGATTAGCAGTACAACAGTTGGTTGCTATAGTATGATTAACTATGTTGCCTTTCCCCGCGTTTTTAAGTTCAATTGTTTTATTTATGTTTGCCCCATGAACCAGCAATAGGTCTACCATTTCGGGCTGATTTACATTATGAATCAATGCGATATCTAAGGGAGTGAGGCCATTTTTACATTGTTGGTTAATGCAAGATGGGTTCTGCTTAATTAAATATTCAACAATTTTAAGATTGTCTTTACAAACAAAGATATGTAACAATAAATTATTAGGTGTGCCGGAAGGATGCTTGTTGTGTTTTATGCGTATGTTGTAACCGCCTCTATCGTTATTTTCAGTTGTCCACTCATCAATATTTGCGCCATTTAATAGCAATAATTCAATAAAGTCAATTTGGTTACGAACTAGCGCAAAATCGATAGGTGTCCAATTATCAACTCCCGGATGATTAATATCTGAGATCTCTTTATGCTTTACGAGGAATTGGCAAAGCTTTATGTTATTTGTTTCAACGGCATAATGATATAAATTACTGTTTGTTTTTGTTTGAAATTGATTTAATATTTGAGTGTTTGCACCAGATTGTATGAGTGACTCTGCAAGGTCAAAATTATTGTCGAATATTGCTTGACTTAACCGCATATCTTTTTCATTTGACATATTGGCCCCCTCGATTTGGAAGTTTAATTGTAATCCACATTCGATAATCAGATTAATTACTCATCTTACGCAGAATTAGAATGAAAACAGTTAAAAACGCGAAACGGGTCTACATCCTGTGGTGGGAAAAAATGCCTTGTTTTTTTACGGTCTCGTGTATTTTTAATTGTGTTTACTGCAATTATTACATTTGCTTGCGTAAGATGAGTAAATTATTACACTATAATTGGGTATTTGTATAGAGAGACAAAGAAATTTACAATAACATTAGAAGCCTAAATTATAATTTATTAATAATATCTATTAGATGCTCGGCATCTTTAAGCTGGTTATCATAAACAAAAAACAATTCAGGAATAACGCGCAATTTTAAATTGTCTGCAATTCGTCTTCTTAAATAACTAACAGAATGGTTCAGCGCATAAGTGATTTTTTTAATATTTTCTTTGTTGTTGTTTTCAGAGGTAAACAAGGTGAAATAAACTTTTGCATGACGTAAATCTAAAGACATGGAAACTTTGCTTATGGTTACATTTTTAATACGCGGGTCTTCGATTTCGCGTTCTAATAATATTGCAATTTCACGCATGATTTGCGTTTCAGCACGGGATAATCGATGTGAGGGCTTTTTTTCCATTAGAGTGTTCTTGCAACTTTCTTCGTTTCATATACTTCAATTTGATCATTCGGTTGAATGTCATTGTAATCTTTAACGCCGATGCCGCATTCCATGCCTTGACGAACTTCGCCAGCATCTTCTTTAAAGCGGCGTAATGATTCTAACGTTCCAGTGAATATAACTACGTTATCTCGTAATACACGAATATTCGCATTTCGTTTAACTGTACCTTCAGTGACCATACAACCTGCAATGGCGCCAAACTTGGGTGATCGAAATACTTCTCTGACTTCTGCAAGGCCAAGGATATTTTCTTTAATTTCTGGAGATAACATCCCGCCTAGAATATTCTTGACTTCATCTATGATGTTATAAATAACACTGTGATAATGCATGACAACGTTCGCATTTTCGACAAGTTTTTTAGCGGGGGTTCCCGCGCGTACGTTAAAACCAAAAATAATGGCTTTTGATGCAATGGCAAGATTTACATCCGATTCTGTGATACCGCCTACAGCGCTGGCAATAATTCTAACTTTCACTTCGTCCGTGGATAATTTTGTGAGCGCATCACAGATAGCTTCGACGGAACCTTGGACATCTGCTTTAAGAACAATATTGAGAATTTTAACGGCGGCTTGACCTTCCATGTGAGAAAATATGTCTTCGGGTAAGCTTATGTTAGCGCTTTGTTTAGCAAGCCGAACATCTCTATATTTTCCTTGACGGAATAAGGCGATTTCTCGAGCTTTTCTTTCATCACTGACAACGATTGCATCATCACCTGCGGTAGGAGCATCAGACAATCCTAACACTTCGACAGGGATTGAAGGGCCAGCAGATTGAACAGCTTTTCCAATTTCATCCATCATTCTTCTAACTTTTCCATGTTGGAGACCGCATAATAATACATCGCCTGTATGCAATGTGCCTGATTGAACGAGAATAGTTGCAACAGCTCCTTTACCTTTATCGATACGAGATTCAATTACAATTCCTTTAGCGGGAGCTTCCACCACGGCTTTAAGTTCTAATAATTCTGCTTGGATTAATAATGATTCTAATAACTCATCAACGCCTTGACCTGTTTTCGCGGAAATTGGCACAAATAATGTATCGCCGCCCCATGCTTCAGAGATGACGTTATGTTGTGATAATTCAAGCCTTACACGTTCTGGATCAGCGCCAGGTTTATCCATTTTATTGACAGCAACTACTAAAGGAACATTAGCTGCTTTTGCATGTTGGATTGCTTCAATCGTTTGTGGCATAACGCCGTCGTCTGCGGCAACAACAAGAATGACTATATCGGTGGCTTTTGCACCGCGTGCCCGCATCGCGGTAAATGCAGCATGACCTGGAGTATCCAAGAAAGTGAGCATTCCACGTGGAGTTTCAACATGATAGGCGCCGATATGTTGCGTAATACCGCCTGCTTCGCCTTGTGTGACTTTAGTTCTTCGAATGTAATCTAATAAAGAAGTTTTTCCATGATCAACGTGGCCCATAATAGTCACGACGGGTGGTCTGCTCAGCGCATTGGCATTAGATTTTCCTTCCTGGAGGAGTGAATCTTCCAATGCGTTTTCATTGACGATTTTAACAGTATGTCCTAATTCTTGAACAATTAGTGTTGCAGTGTCTTGATCGAGCACTTGATTAATGGTTGCAATTACTCCCATTTTCATCATGGATTTAATGAGTTCGTTAGACTTGATCGCCATTTTCTGTGCAAGTTCAGCGACAGTGATCGTTTCACCGATAGCAACTTCACGAATGACAGGTCCAATTTTTTCGGGTGGTTTAACTTCAATATGTTGAATATATTTTTTGGGTTTATGCCCTCTTCGCCGAATACCGCCATCTTCATCAGCTAATAAATATTCTGGTCGAAGACGATACTTTCCTTCTTTCTCTTGTCGAATTTTAGGTTTCTTTTCTGCAATTTTTTCATCTGGTTGATTTTTTGTTTTTTGCCCAATCTTTTGTTTGTCTTTTGGTTTATCTTTGTCTTTTGCTTTTTCAGATTCTGTGACATGTGCAGGCTTTTGTTGAGCGGCTTCTGTTTGATTTTGTGTTTCTGTTGATTCAGCTTTAATGGAAATTGTAAGTTCTTGTAATGTTTCAGACGTTTTGCTTACCGGAGGTGATTCAAGAGTTGGTGAGTTATTATTTTCTTCTTGTTCTTTTACTTTTTCCAAGAGGAGTTCTTCGGAGGTACGTTTGACATAGGTGCGTTTTTTTCTTACTTCTACACTGATTGTTTTTGCGCGCCCCACATGGCTTGATGCAACCTTTAATTCAGAAACACTTTTTCGTTTGAGTGTGATTTTTTTTGGTGCGCCTAAAGTTTCTTCTGTTGAGGGCTCTCGTTTTTTTTGTAGATAGCCTAATAATTTTAATTTCTGACTCTCTGTTAGTTTTTGTTTAATAGAAGTAACGTTAGATACTCCCGCTTCTGTAAATTGTTCTAACAAACGTTCAGGCGGAACACCTACCATTTCTGCAAGGGATTCAACAGTTACTTCCGTACTTTTTTTAATGCCCGCTTCAGCCATAATCATCGCCTCATGTATTGATATTTATTTACTTATCTTCTTTGTTGAACCAGTGTGCACGCGCAGCCATAATTAATTCTGCTGCTTTGGCTGCATCGAGTTCTTGAATAATGTCTAAAAGATCCATGACGCCTTGATCTGCTAAATCTTCACGAGTAATGATGCCATGTGCTGCGAGTTGATCGGCAAGATTTGCTGTCATTCCTTTTAAGTTAAGTAAATCTTCAGCGGGTTCATGTTCGCTCAGTCTTTCTTCGCTTGCAATGGCCTTGGTTAATAGTATGTCTTTTGCACGAGTTCGTAATGCTTCAACAATCTCTTCATCAAAACCTTCAATGGCAAGAAGTTCATCTTGTGGAACATAAGCAATTTCTTCAATGCTGGTAAAACCCTGTTCAGCTAAAATTTTGGCTAAATCTTCATCTACATCTAATTCTTGAATAAATAGATCAACCAATTTTTGTGCTTCCGCTTGATGTTTAGATTGCGCTTCTTTTTTTGACATGACGTTAATTTCCCAACCTGTAAGTTGGCTCGCGAGCCTGACGTTTTGTCCATTCTTACCAATGGCCTGCGACAGTTGACTTTCTTCAACGGCAACATCAATAGTATGCAGTTCTTCATCAACGACAATGGAAGAAACTTCAGCAGGCGCCATGGCATTAATAACCAATTGAGCAGGATTATCATCCCAGAGGATAATATCGACTCTTTCTCCGCCAAGTTCACCTGAGACAGCTTGGACTCTTGCGCCACGCATTCCAACACAAGCACCTATGGGGTCAATTCGGCCGTCATTGGTTTTCACAGCAATTTTCGCTCTTACGCCTGAATCCCTTGCGGCGGCTTTAATTTCAATGAGTTGTTCTGCAATTTCAGGTACTTCGAGCCTGAAGAGTTCAATCAACATTTCTGGACGGGTGCGCGACAAAAACAATTGTGTGCCACGAACATCAGCGCGGACTTCGTACAAATATCCACGCATTCTGTCGCCAATTCGAGCAGCTTCACGAGGTAGCATTTCTTCACGTAAAAATATACCTTCAGCGTTGTTTCCAAGATCGATGACAACATGTTCACGTGTGACACGTGTAACAGCGCCCGATAGAATTTCTCCAATACGGTGACGAAATGATGCAGCAGTTTGTGAAGTTTCTGCCTCACGAATTTTTTTCATGATGGCTTGTTTTGCAGATCTTGAAACAATACGGCCAAATTCCATGGATTTAAAGGGTTCATGAATGTAGCCGCCGACTTCGCATAAAGTATCTTTTTTTTGAGCCTCAGTAAAAGAAATTTCACTTTCTGGATCGGTCACTTGACCGTCTTCTACTATTATCCAAATTCTTGTAATGTCATAGTTACCTGTTTCGCGATCAATGGAAACCTCAAGTTGAATATTTCCACCGTGCTTTTTTCGCAGGGTTGTATTTAAGGCTTCTTTGATCCCTTCTTCGGCGGCTTTGAAGACAACTTCTTTGGATAAATTTTTGACGTTTGATAAGGCGTCTACCAACATTAAAATTTCTTTACTCATCGTTTCTTGCCCCTTGTATTAGGTTGCTTCACATCATTTTTAATAGGTATTAAATGTGCATGTTCAATTTCATCATATTTAAAGCTAAATTCAGCTTTAACCGCACCATCTTCAGTTTGTAAAACAATTTTCTTTTCGTCATGATCTACTGCGCTCAATGTTCCTTGAAAATTGCGTTGCCCTTCTATAGGTTTGATGAGGCGCAATTTTATTTTTTGTCCTGTGTAGTTCTCATAGTGAGAAAACTTAAATAAAGTTCTTTCTAAGCCAGGAGAAGACACCTCTAAAGTGTAATCTCGAGTGAGGGGATTATTATTAGAGACCGCTAATACGCCATTTATTTGATGACTGGCTTTTGCGCAGTCGTCAATATTGATGCCGCCTTGTTTATCAATATAAACGCGCAGCAACACTCCTTTTTTTTGAGGCACAACGACGCAACCCCAGAGGTCATAGCCCAAGGCCTGAACCGCGAGGGCAATCGACTCTTCTAACAGCGCCAAATTGTTACTCATAAAAATTTTATCGACAAAAAAACCCCATAAAGGGGTTTTTGTTTTTAATACACACTCATATTTGGTAGCGGGGGCAGGATTTGAACCTACGACCTTCGGGTTATGAGCCCGACGAGCTGCCAGACTGCTCCACCCCGCGATAAAGAAAAAAATTATACGGAAGTCTACTTTAAAGTTCAAGTAAAAATATCAGGCTTAAGTAATATTTTTTTCGATAAAAATGATAGAATTCAGCACTGTTTTGTTAAAAATTTTTTTAAATTTCTCTAAAGGAAAAAACAATGGATAAAATTCGGATTCAAGGCGGCATCCCTCTTGAAGGAGATGTTATTATTTCCGGCGCAAAAAATGCGGCGCTTCCTCTCATTGCGGCAACCTTGCTGACAGATAAACCCATCAAGCTTTCTAATCTTCCACATCTCAAAGATGTTACCACAATGTTAAATTTATTGGGGCAATTGGGTACCAAAGTGACGTTTGATGAAAAGAACCATATTTGTTTTGAGTGCGACAACATTACAACATATACAGCGCCCTATGAACTTGTAAAGACGATGCGAGCCTCTATTTTGGTATTAGGTCCATTGTTAGGTCGATTTGGAAAAGCAAAAGTCTCCCTGCCGGGCGGGTGTGCGATTGGAGCAAGACCTGTCAATCTTCATATTACAGCACTTCAAGCGTTGGGTGCATCTATTACAGTGGAAAACGGTTACATACTTGCAAGTTGTAATGGAGGTTTGAAAGGTGCCAACATCGTATTTGATACAGTCACTGTTACAGGTACTGAAAATTTAATTATGGCCGCTTGTCTTGCAAAAGGCACGACAACGATGAAAAATGCTGCGAGAGAACCCGAAGTCATCGATCTAATTAATTTTCTTAATAAAATGGGCGCAAAAATTTTTGGCGCAGGAACGGATACAATTACCATACAAGGTGTTGAAGAATTACAAGGATGTGACTATGAAGTATTGCCGGATCGCATTGAAGCGGGAACCTATCTTGTGGCCTGCGCTTGTACAAGAGGTAACATTACACTCAAAAATATTACGCCAAACATTTTGGAATCTGTATTGATAAAACTAGAAGAAACAGGTGCTCAAATTGTGTTAGATACTCACAGCATTTCTATAAATATGAATGGCCAAAGGCCTCACGCGGTTAACTTAAAAACAGCTCCTTATCCTGCTTTCCCAACTGATCTTCAGGCCCAATTTATGGCATTAAATTCGATTGCACAAGGAACAGCGACAATTACAGAAACGATTTTTGAAAATAGATTTATGCATGCATTGGAATTACAACGTATGGGTGCAAATATTATATTGGAAGGAAACACTGCAATTTCCACTGGCGTTGAAAAGTTGTATGGCGCACCTGTGATGGCAACCGATTTGCGTGCATCTGCAAGTTTAGTATTGGCAGGCCTTGCCGCTGAGGGTGAAACTATCATTGAAAGGGTATATCATATCGATAGAGGATATGAGTCTATTGAAGAAAAATTTAGGAAGTTAGGGGCGAAGATAGAAAGAGTTTAATCTGCTGAATTAACAAGTTGTTTAATTAAATTTGGTTTTTTTGCGATACACAAAAGATAAGCTCGACTGATAGAATCTGGTTTTCGTTTGCGTTGCTCCCATTTTTTTAAAGTTTCAGGATTGATGCGATAAGCAATAGAAAATTCTTTTTGTGAAAGATGTAGTTTTTTGCGTAAAGCTAAAACATCAGGAGATACGGACAATGTGGTTAATCCTTTTTTTTTCGCTTCTTTGAGCGACGAAATTAATGCTTTTCCTGTTTTACTCATATGAATGCTCTCTCAAAAGTTCTGGCAGTAACTTTTTAAGTTGTGCCTTTTCTGTATCGTTTAAATTTTCTTTATCTGATTTTCTAAACAAGGTAATCAATAATACCAATACTATGTTTTTATCGTAGTAATACAACACGCGAATACCACTGCTTTTGCCTTTATTATTTTTTCCTGTGCGCCATCGAATTTTTCGTATGCCGCCAGTTCCTTTAACAAGCACCCCTTTTTCAGGGGATACAGCCAGAGCATCAACAAGTTCCTGGAGAGTTTCGGGTAACATCAAATTATTTGCCTCCCTGATAAATTTGGGTGTTGCTTTAACCGTTGTAATCAATAAGTTACCTCCAATTAATTATATGTTGTTGTGATTATTATGGTACAATGTCCTATAGATTGTCAATCTTTTGTACTTGTGGAAAACAATTATATTTAGACTACACTCTATTGTTTAAAAGATAACGTATGAATTTTGGCCCTAAAGAAAAATTCAGAAAATTAGGCGCGAAGATAGAAAGAGTTTAGTAATTAAAATACAAACCGCGTCCTAATGTATCCAAGAGAGAGTTATTCTTTTGAGAGTTAATTTCCTCAAGTTTTTCTTCGAGAGTTTGATTGGCTGAATCAAGTGCTGCAAGCAATTGTCCAGCATAATCGAAATTATTTACTTTGCCCTCTTTTTACACAGAGAGTGCACAAGAGGACAAAGGAAAACAATCGAAAAAAAAGAAAACCGTAAAAGACAGGGATGTTTTTTACGATCACACGGAGGTGGGTTCGTTTTCGTTTTTCGATTGTTTTCCTTTTTTATAAAGAGATAGTTAAAGAGGACAAAGGAATCTATCGTGAAGACCGTAAAATATAGGGATATATTTTACGATCATAGGGATATGGGTTCGTCTGAACGATGATTCCTTTGTCCTCTTGTCAGTCTCTGCGTAACATGTGTTTTTAAGAAGCGCGGGTTTTTAATGACAGCGCGTGAATCTCGCCGCTTTTGATGTGTTCATTGACGATAGCATAAACCATTTGCTGCTGTTGAATTCTTGATTTGCCTTCGAATAAAGGGCAAGTTACTTCTGCTTGAAAATGTACGTTGTCGTCGCTTTTTACGTTGGCAATAGCATTTTCTAACTGAGATTCTATGAGTTTTTTTAAGTCATCTGCGCGCATAATAATATTTCATCAAGGTTGCTGATTTTAGCTGCTGATAATAATTTTTCAGGGATATTTGAAAGATAAATACTTTTATGTTTTTTATTTGCATAACGTAAGAGATTTGTCATTAATGCAAGTCCTGCACTATTACTTTGTTGTAGGTTAGAGAAATTAAACACAAGTTTATTTGTTGCAGCATCTATATATGGGTAAGACGTGTTAAGTGCATCTACAACATTTTCAAAATCTAAGTTACCTTCAATAAGGATTTCATTTCCAGATTTAGTTAGCCGTAAATTTTTCATTGTGCTGACTTAATTTGTTGACTAAATATTTTAGGCCGCCTTGTGTGAGGTCGTTAGCAAATTGTGCGCGATAATTTTGAACTATACTTACATTATCAACACTGAAATCAACTACTTTCCACTGGCTTCCTTCTAACATCAGTTGATAGCTAATAGGAATAGGCGGACCACCTGGCTGGACAATTTGGCTTTGCACTTGGAATTGTGTTTGCCCAATGTAACTTTCACGTGATGGAAAAAATTCAACTTTCTGATTGGTGTAGGACGCCAGTGCTGAAGCATAAGTGCGGATCAAAAGATTGGTAAATTGTTGTTTGAATTGTTCTTGATCGGAAAAATTTGCGTCATTCCAAGCAGCACGTCCGATAACAAATTTTGACATGGTATTCATATCTACATGCGGTAATAATATTCGATTCACGATATCAAAGACTTCTTTTTGATTAGATTTCATGGTGGTTTTGTTTGCATTCAGCTCTGCAATCATTTGATCGGAGGTTGTTTTCAACATATCAACAGGTGAAGGTGTGGCGCCCATGCAAAGGTTTGTAATGCTCACTAACACAACTAAAACAACGGCACGAATATTTTTTTTGAAAAGATGCAACATAACTTTTTAACCTAATTAATGAAATAAAAAACCAACTCAACATTCAGGATTGATTCCAAGTTGAAATGGAGTATCATTTTACAACTTTATTATCGGATTTGTCCGATTTGTCATTATTGCTAAATTTATACATCAATTGACCAATTAAATTTTCGAGTATAATCGCAGAATGAGTGGTGGGGATTTTATCACCATTTTTCAGATTTGTGTCGGAAAATCCTGGTGTCAGCGATATATAATTCGAACCTAATAAACCTTGCGTCAAAATGCTGGCTGAGCTGTCGTTAGGTATACTGTCTTGATTGGGGTTAATTTGCATACTGACGATCGCTTTAAACGATTTATGATCTAATTGTATACCTGTGACTTCTCCAATCCTAACCCCTCCGACAGATACGGGTGCTCTCACTCGCAAATCCCCGACATTATCAAATGCCGCCGAGATTTGATATCCATTATTTCCAACAATATTTGTCAAACCGCTGACTTGAAATGCAAGTACAAGCAAGGCCAGAATGCCTGCAAGTAAAAATGCTCCGACCATGATTTCAATGTTTCTTGTCTGCATCATATTAATTACCAACCTCCCATCATCATGGTTGTTAAAACAAAATCTAACCCTAAAACTGCTAAAGAAGCATACACAACAGAGCGCGTTGTGGCGCGGCTAATTCCTTCTGCTGTTGGCGCACAATCATAACCTTGAAATACGGCAATCCAACTGACGACTGCACCAAATACAATGCTTTTGATGAGTCCATTTAATATATCTTCGTGAAAGTTTACACTGGCTTGCATGTTGCTCCAAAATGAACCCCCATCGACACCTAACCATTTCACGCCGACGAGGTATCCCCCAAATATCGCAATTGCGCTAAAAATTGCAGTTAAGATAGGTGTGGCAAAAAACCCGGCCCAAAATCTTGGAGAAATGATTCGCCATAAAGGGTCAACGCCCATCATTTCCATGCTGGCAAGTTGTTCGGTCGTTTTCATTAATCCAATTTCCGCGGTCAATGCAGATCCTGCGCGTCCAGCAAATAACAACGCAGTAACAACAGGGCCTAATTCTCTGACGACACTTAATGCAATTAATTGACCTAGCTGTTGTGTGGCGCTAAATTTGTTTAATGTATTGTAACCTTGTAATCCAAGTACCATTCCAATAAATAATCCAGAGACAATAATGATAATTAAGGAAAGTACACCTACGTTAAATAATGCTTGTATAAACAAAGGAAAACTTTTAATGGGTTTTGGAAATCGTATAATGGTTCGAAAAATAAATTGGCCTGATCGTCCGAGAGTTTCGCAGATATTTAATCCGCTTTTTCCTATGTTGCAAAGAAAATCTAAAAGTGGATTATGGCGAGTTGTCGTTTTCATTGTAAAAAGTCTTCCTGTATATCAACGGCAGGATAATGGAATGGTACGACACCGTCAGGTAACCCATGTATGAATTGTTTGACATCATCAGAATTGTTTTTTTCTAATTCTTTAGGTGTTCCTTGACCAATGATTTTTCCATTCGAAATAACATAAACATAGTCTGCGATTTGGAATACTTCTTGTACATCGTGTGATACCAATATTGTCGTCATTTCCAATGCACGGTTTAAGGTGTGAATGAGTTTTAGAATAACACCTAGCGAAATTGGATCTTGCCCGGCAAAAGGTTCATCATACATGATGAGTTCAGGATCTAATGCTATAGCTCTTGCAAGTGCGGCTCTGCGTGCCATGCCCCCAGATAACTCACTGGGCATCAGGTCTTTAGCGCCTCTTAAACCAACAGCTTGTAATTTAATTAAGACTAAGTCGTGAATTAGTGATTCAGGTAATTTCGTATGTTCTCTTATGGGAAAAGCGACATTTTCGAAAGTACTTAAATTGGTAAACAATGCCCCGCTTTGAAATAGCATCCCCATGGTTGATCGAATTTGATAAAGTTCTTTACGAGTCAAGGCATGCATGTTTTTATGATTAAAACAGATGGTACCAGCGTCTGGTTTTAATTGAGCGCCGATAAGGCGTAATAATGTTGTTTTACCGGTACCGCTTGGGCCGAGAATCGCGGTAATTTTTCCGCGGGCAATATCGATATCAACACCATCAAAAATTTTTCGGGTGCCTCTTAAAAATGTCAAATTTCGAATCGTTACACTGTTCTCGGATTTCATGGCGTCGTTATACCTGATTTTTCATTATTCTGCCAGCGTTATGCATGGTATAATTTTGCGATTCATTTTTGGGATTTAGAGTATGGTTCTTGAAAAAATGCGCCAAACTGGGTTAAGGGTTGTGAACATTGAAGCGCAATCTGTTGAGTTACTAAAAGATAGGATAGATATCAACTTTTCAAAAGCGTGTGAAATTCTCTTAAATTGCCCGGAACGAATTGTCGTCATGGGCATGGGAAAATCTAGTTATGTTGGCGGCAAAATTGCCGCAACTTTAGCTAGTACAGGCAGCCCAGCTTTTTTCGTTCATCCGGGAGAAGCGAGTCATGGTGATTTAGGAATGATTACCTCAAAAGATGTTGTCGTAGCCATTTCCAATTCTGGCGAAACTCCTGAAATCCTGACCATTTTACCTCTCATTAAACACTTAAACATACCGCTTATTACCTTAACTGGTAATTCTGAGTCTACTCTCGCTAAAGCTTCAGATGTATTTTTAAATGTTGGTGTAACCGAAGAAGCTTGTCCATTGGGGCTTGCGCCTACGTCAAGTACAACATGTGCACTTGTTATGGGAGATGCGCTTGCAATTGCATTATTAGACGCAAGAGGATTTACTGCTGTTGATTTTGCGCGTTCGCATCCTGGTGGAAGATTAGGTAGAAGATTATTACTGAATGTAAAAGATCTCATGAAATCAGGTGAACAATTACCTAAAGTGCAAGAAGAAGTTACCATTGCGCAAGCACTGATAGAAATGACTCAAAAAGCATTGGGCATGACGACAGTAATTGACAAAGAAGGAAAACTTTGTGGTATCTATACAGATGGTGATTTGCGTAGAACATTAGATAAAAATTTAGACATCCGCACCACTGTTATTAGAGAGGTTATGTCTAAAAACCCTAGGTTAATAGGTTCAGATAAATTAGCCATTGAAGCACTTACCATCATGGAGAACAGGCTCATCACAGCATTAATTATTGCCAATGATCAGAATGAACCTATTGGGGTTATTCATATTCATGATTTATTACGTGCTGGAGTTGCATGATGTTAAAACTCGAATCTCCAGAATTTATTGAAAAAGCAAAACATATTAAATTGGTCATTTTCGATGTGGATGGTGTGTTAACAGACGGCCGTATTTATGTGGATGACCATGGATTTGAAATGAAAGCTTTTCATGTTTTGGATGGTATTGGAACACAATGGTTGCAACAGTCTGGTTTTGAAGTTGCAATTATCAGTGGTCGATATGCAGATGGTGTAAAGCATCGTTTGGAAAAGTTGGGAATCCAGCACATCTTTTTAGGTGTTGAAAATAAAAAGGCAGTATTCGAATCTTTGTTAAGCGAATTAAAATTAACACCTATACAAACAGCATATATGGGTGATGATCTGCCCGATTTACCTTTATTAAAATCAGTAGGATTAGGTGTTACAGTTCCCAATGCTGTGCAAGAGGTATTAAATCAAACGTCTTTCGTGACTCAAAAAAAAGGCGGCAAGGGGGCTGTTCGAGAACTGTGTGAAGCGCTGTTAAAATCACAAGCAAAATGGGAAACGTTTCTTTTAAAATATCGTTAGAACTCTGAATAGTATGACATTATCAAAAACGTACATTAATCTATTATTAGGCTTACTTGCTGCATTTTCATTGTGGGTTGTGTGGTATATCGCGATTGATTCCAACATGGAAAAACCTTATAACCCTTATACGCCTAATGAATATGTTAGAAATGTAAATGTTACAGTCATGAATGGTGAAGGTCATTGGGCATATCGATTTTACTCACCTTCCGCGCTTCATTATCCCGATAAAAATCGTACAACATTTTCTCAGCCAGTATTGAAATTATATCAAGAAAATGCACCAGAATGGCAAGCTGCTGCTAAGCAGGGCGAAGCATTTTATGGAAATACTGAAATTCATTTATGGGGTAATGTTATACTAAGTCAACCCAAAGGAAATCATAATGTTTCTACACAGGTGATGACACAATCTGCAATTGTTTATCCAGATAGTCGAACGGTGACATCTCAAGATAAGATAATTGCTTTAAGGCCAGATGCAACAGTGAGCAGCGTTGGAATGAAATTGGATGTCATTCATCAAACATTAGAGCTGCTTTCTCAAGTGCATGGAATATATCAACACAAAAGTAATAAACCCATCGATATTACATCTGAATCAGCTGAGCTTGTAAAATTCAAAGAAACAGGTGCTGGCGCAACCGTTTTTCAACGAAATGTAAAACTTATACAGGCTCAAAGTTTATTAGTAACACCACAATTAACTGTCTATACCGATAAAAATGATCAATTAACCAAAGCGGTAGCGAAAGGACAGGGATCAACTTATACCAGTAAACAAGCCGTCAATAAACCACCTTTTATTGCCACGGCATCCGAAATTCAGTATCTTCCCTTGCAGCACGAAGTGTATCTCGTGGGAAATGCAAAAGCTTCTCAGGGAGTGAATAGCTATAGCGCACCTGTAATTCATTACCATATTGATAAAGACAGTGTAGTATCAAAGCAAGGAAGAATTAAAATGATCATATTACCTAAGTTATTTGAAAAAACAGGAAAGTCGTCATGAAAAACAATTCACATCAACTGACCGCAACACAATTAGAAAAATCCTATTACGCGCGTAAAGTCGTTCGAGATGTTTCGTTTTATGTGAAAAGCGGAGAAATAGTTGGATTATTAGGCCCCAATGGCGCGGGTAAAACAACAAGCTTTTATATGCTTGTTGGATTGGTGGGCGCGGATGGAGGAAAAGTAACTTTTGATAATATCGACATGACATTAATGCCAATTCATGAACGTGCCAAGTTGGGTGTAGGGTATTTGCCACAAGAGCCTTCTGTATTTCGAAAGCTGACTGTGGCAGACAACATCATGGCTGTCTTAGAGCTTTGTGAAAATTTATCGCACCAAGATCGTTTAGAGAGACTTGAAACTTTATTAAACGAATTTCACATCAGTCATCTTCGCGATACTTTGGGTATTAGCCTTTCGGGCGGTGAAAGAAGACGAGTTGAGATTGCCCGTGCGCTTGCAGTAAGTCCAAAATTTATGTTGCTGGATGAACCTTTTGCGGGTATTGATCCTATTTCAGTTATTGATTTAAAACGAATTATTCATGAGTTAATCAGGCGTGATATCGGCGTGCTAATTACTGATCATAATGTTCGAGAAGCATTGGCGATTTGTCATCGGGCGTATATTGTGAACGAAGGAAAAATATTGTGTGAAGGTCCGCCGCAGAAGATTTTGTCGGATAAACGTGTTCGAGAGGTATATTTGGGAGATGATTTTGCGTTATGATTATCTTAACGATCATTTTTTTCAAATAAGGAGCTAGACATGCAAACACCTATTAATTTTATTGGACATCATATTGAAGTTACTCCGGCTTTAAAGCAGTATGCCACTGAAAAATTTGGCCGCTTGGAGCATCGAGGCGCCATTATTACCCATATCAATATCACATTGTCTGTTGAAAAATTACAACAAATTGCTAAAGCAACAATCCATATTAGAGGTGCGGAAATTCATGCGAGTGATGAATCCGATGATATGTATGCAGCGATTGATGGATTGGTGGATAAACTTAATCGTCAAATTAAAAAGCATCGAGAGAGTGAAACAGGTCACTAAACTTATCCTCATTGGACTTCTGGTTCTGAAGAGAGAAGAAAATATTTTTTGGCAATGGTTCGCAGAATTACCGTCCGCTGTGCTTTAGTTTGTCTTAAAAAGATTCTCTTCACTCTTTAGTTGTGCGAAATGTTAAAAGTAATGAGTATTTATCAGCGGTTTTGTAGAATCTTATTTTTGGGAATGTTATGTTGTATTCCCTCCATCATCTATGCGCAAGATACCAACCAAAGAATTGTTAATATTAGCGGGTCTTATTTGAATGTGCCTTATCAGTTTGATGCTTTAGGTGAAGGCAAACAAGGAGAATTTAATCGAGAACCGCTCTATCGATTTGATAAGTTTGATTGTGAAACTTTTGTGGATACTGTTTTAGCATCCGCCTTGTCCCATAATGTTTTTGAATTTGAAAAATATATTTTAGATATTCGATATCAAAATGGTATTCCTCGCTTTATCAATAGAAATCATTTTCCGAGCGCAGATTGGATTCCAAATAATATACGCAAGAATTATATTCGCTATTTATTTATTCCAAATTTTGTTTATAGTGAAATTATTGCAGTAATCGATAAAAAAAGTTTTTATCGAAACATGGGTATATCACGAATAAAACTACCTCACCTTTCCGATGAGCAAAGAATGGAAAAGCTAAATCAATTAAGATCACTTAGCAATGATGTTGAAAATGAAATCGTTCATTTATATTATGTTCCTTTCCATCTTATTCCAGGTATTGTTAAGTATATCCCAAACGGGAGTATAATTATGATTGTAAAACCGGAAAATGGGGTATTGATTTCTCACATGGGTTTTGCGGTTTGGAAGGGTAACGTTTTATATTTACGTGCGGCTTCGTCATTAAAAAATAGAGTTTTTGATTCAAAACTAATGCGTTATCTCGACTATCAATCAAAAATGAGTCATATTTACGGAATAGCAATTTTTACTGTCAACCAAGAATAACGCTTTAAATATTTTCATGTTATTAATTAGAAAGAGTGAAGAGAGTATTTACCGGCAATGATTCGGAAAGCTGCGTTTTATTTACTTTGTAAATAGTCTCTTCAACCTTTCAGCGGTGTAGCCTTGCTAAGCTAAAGATGTTAATAATTTGCCAAAGGAGATAATATGGATGATGATAGTGACAATGATGACATTCTAAAAGTAGCAGAACAAAAATTAACGTTTGCAGAATGTTGCTTTCAACTTGCACCGCAAGGTGAGCATCGATTTGTGTGTTATATGAATGGCGTACAATATAGTTTCCAAACCTTAAAACAAAGCTGCGATTTTATTAAAGCGTGTATTGATAATCAATATAACATGCATTTAGAACTTCAAAGCAGTGCCGTGAAAAATTTTAGTAAGCATCTTGCCAATTTAAAAAAAATAAAAAAAGCTAAAAGCTTAACGTATACATCGAATAAGTCTCTCCAAGAAAGTCAGCGTCAATTCGAGAAATTATCTCAAATCGAATCTGATTTGAGAAAAAAGCAAGAAGCTTTACTTCAGGAATATAAAAATGCATATATGAATGAATATTTTAGTAAATTTTTTGAACTCGACCTTTCACAATTATCACCCGCTGAAACCATCCAGAAAAATGTTTTCCATTTTTTAGATATTTTTTTAGCAAATTATTTGGATATTAAATTGAGAAGAGTAGATGGGTTTATTCCAGATTCCATTTTAAGGAGATTTCCAACCGTTATTTTAAAATCCTTTAATTGCGGTTTTTATGAATGCAATTTAAATATATATGAAATCAATTTAAATGATTCCATGATTAGTTCATTGAGTGAAAGTGAAATTAAAAAAAATGAGCATGTATCGAAAACACATCGCGTTCATACGATTATGCAATTTGAACAAACTGAAAAAATAGGAGAGACGGGTTATCTTTTAGGTAAAGTCATGTCTGAACCCGAACCCTTTATCACGGAACAAACAAACTCGTCATATGCTTATCAATTGATTGACGATATTCGAGAGCATATTCTTTTATTAGAAAAGAATGAACAAAAGTACAAAACTGAAAATGATAAACAATTAACAAGAGCGAAAAAAAATGCTTTAAGAGATTTAATTGACCAACTTGATGAGATAATGATTAAAAATAAAATGAACCAAAATTCACGAAACAGCGAAAAAGTTAAAAATATTATCGATACCATTTCTCGTTGGAAAAGAGACCAAAAAAATCAAATGATAGGTGAGCACATAAATCCAATTTTGTATTTTTTAAGAAAACATACGATTTTTGATGTTAAAACGAAAACTGAAAAAATGATCGATAAAATCATAGAAAAAGAAAATAATGCGTTATCGTTTAAGTAATTTTATTTTTTTCTCATTTCGGGTAGAATGAAGTATTGTTCTGGGATAATTAATGGGAAACTTGACATGAGAACGACACAAATTTCACGCACAGACTTATTTAAATTATTACACAATGGTTTGAATGAGCTTGGTCAAATGTATTCTCGAGAAGTGGAAAGTCAACTGATTCGTTTTATTGAACTCATGCATCAGCAAAATCGCATTTATAATCTCACGAGTATTCGTGATCTTGATACCATGGTTTCAAGACACTTGCTCGACAGCTTAAGTATTGCCACCTACATCAAGAGTAAAAATATATTAGATGTGGGCACTGGCGCAGGCCTTCCTGGTATTCCTCTTGCCATTGCGCTTCCCGATTGTCGTTTTGTTTTAATTGATAATAACCCCAAGAAAATTAAGTTTTTGCAGCAAGTGGTATATCAATTACAGTTGCGAAATGTTCAAATCATTCATAGTAATATTGAAGTGTATTTGCCGGGAGCAGATAAATTATTTAACACGATCATTTGCCGAAGTTTTGGCATATTCCCTGATTTTTTAACTCAGATTCAATCAGTGCTCGCACCAAATGCCCAAATTTTGGCTATGAAAGGTGTGTATCCACAAACGGAATTAGAACAAATTAAAACTCCATTTAGATTGGTTCAAACGTATCCTTTAAACGTACCTTACTTAAATGCTGAGCGGCATGTCATAGAGGTTGTATTCGAAAGTCATTGATATATTTATCGAAGGGAGTTAACGAAATGGAATTGTCATTATTTCTTGCGAAAGTAGTGGGTTGTTATTTTATCTTAGCAGGCTTAGCAATTGTTACTCAAAAGCGTCATTTTAATTCATTGATGCTAATATTAGCAGAAAATATTTATCAGGTTTATTTGTTAAGCTTTTTGCCACTGATTATTGGATTGTTGTTGATTATTAGCCATAATGTTTGGGTATTAGATTGGCGAGTTATTATTACAATTACAGGTTGGATTGTTTTCTCTAAAGGAATTTTATGGATCTTTTTTACTGATTACGCAAAAAAAACGTTAAGTTGGTGGAAAAATTCCATTGTTCTTAATATTACGGGCTTAATTGCTATTTTACTTGGAGCATGCCTTGTATATCATGGGTTTGATATGCATACTTTATTTAAAAGCTTAAAATAAACTGATTGCACCAACACCCTCTTGAAAAAAGGGTGCTGTTCAATTAAATATTTGGGAGAGCAATATGATTGATAAAATAGAGATGTTGAGTCAACTGCAGAAAATTGGCATCATAAAATATGGTGACTTTACATTAAAAAGCGGTGCTAAATCTTCAATTTACATTGATTTACGCGAATTAATTGCTTACCCAGCCATTTTAAATTCTATTGCCAAATTGATGTGGCAATCGGCGCAAAATCTCACCTGTGATCTCATTTGTGGTGTTCCTTATAACGCTATTCCTATTGCAACTTGTATTTCAATTAATAACAATATTCCCATGTTGATCAAACGAAAAGAAATAAAAGAATATGGTACAAAGAAACAAGTCGAAGGAATATTTTTGCCCAATCAACGTTGTATTATTATCGAAGACGTTATTACAACCGGGGGAAGTATCATGGAAACTATTGAAGTTTTAGAAAAAGAAAAAATAAAAGTGACGGATATTTTAGTGCTTGTTGAGCGTGAAAAATCAGCGAGAGAAAATCTTCAAGAAAAAGGGTACCAGTTACACTCTGTCTACACGTTAAACGAATTGTTGGAAAAAAAACAATGAAAAGATTATCTTATTTAAAGCGAGCAAAATCATCTCAACACCCTTTAAGTAAAAAATTATTGCGCTTAATGGAAGAAAAAAAATCTAATTTGGGTCTTTCAGCGGATGTTACTGATAGTAAAAAATTAATTGAATTGATTCATCAAACTGGCCCGCATATTTGTTTATTAAAAACACATATTGATATTATTGACAATTTTAATCCAAGATTAATTAAGGCTCTTCAAGCCTTATCTAAAAAGTATCGATTTTTAATTTTTGAAGATCGTAAGTTTGCCGATATTGGAAATACAGTTTATATGCAATATCGTTCTGGAATATATAAAATTTCATCTTGGGCTGATATGATAAATGCTCATATTCTTCCCGGCCCCGGTATTATTTCTGGATTAAAAAAGGAAGGACTTCCTAAAAAAAGAGGGTTAATTTTGCTTGCACAAATGAGTTCAGAAAAAAATCTCTTAACAAAATCGTATACGAACCAAGTGGTTAAGCTTGCCAATGAAAATAAAGATTTTGTTATTGGATTTATTTCACAAAAAAAATTAAGCGAGTTTCCAGGATTTATTCATTTTACGCCAGGCATTCAATTTTCTCAAAAATCAGATTCGTTAGGTCAGCAATATCTTTCGCCCGAAATAGCGATAGTAAAAAATGGAACTGACGTCATTCTAGTTGGGAGAGGTATTTATCAGTCGGATAATCCTGAGTTAAGCGCAAAGGAATATAAAGAAGTTAGCTGGCAAGCGTATTTATCTGGTTTGAAATAGAATCAGTATACGAAAATTTTTTGAAAAGCACCGGATTGTTATTACTACATTAGCTTGTAATTGCAATCTGAAGTTGATAGTGATAGATATAACCTGAGTTTTGTTTAAGAGTGCATATTACCTTGATGGCAAACGCACTGAAATACCAAAAATCATCACAACCGCTGTCATCACGTAAAATTCCTGTCAACGGAATTTAAATGGATATTCAAGATTCCACAGGAATTTGTACGGGGCCCAGATACAACATTTTATAAATATCAAAGGCGAAATATTCTTGCTTGCTTCTGAATCCCACGTTTAATAATGTATGGGTAATTAATGCGACGAATTTTCGACAAGGTAATGAAAATTACAAGCTCATGTTACGCAGAGAGTGCACAAGAGGACAAAGGAATCATCGTTCAGACGAACCCATATCCCTATGATCGTAAAATATATCCCTATATTTTACGGTCTTCACGATGGATTCCTTTGTC
>Ga0068855_100000333_pt1 | contig 58773 bp, 60 predicted proteins | sample KBSCornC52_FD_66592 | JGI IMG/M metagenome (GOLD analysis project Ga0068855, IMG submission 66592) | Corn rhizosphere microbial communities from Kellogg Biological Station, Michigan, USA - KBS Corn C5-2 | ecosystem: Host-associated > Plants > Roots > Rhizosphere > Soil ... | reverse complement strand
GCGACCTGGATGTCCTCGCGGTCATTGGCATGCATCAGCAGCATGCGGCCGACCTTCTCCTTCTTGTCCTTGACCGAGTTCATCACGGTCGAGGCGGAATCGAGCTGGCCGGAATAGATCCGTGCAAAGGTCAGCGTGCCGACGAAGGGGTCGTTCATGATCTTGAACGCCAGCGCCGAGAAAGGCGCGCTGTCCGAAGCCGGGCGCCGGTCCGGGGTCTCGCCGTCGAGCTTGAGGCCTTCGACCGGCGGGATGTCGAGCGGCGACGGCAGATAGTCGACCACCGCGTCGAGCAGCGGCTGAACGCCCTTGTTCTTGAACGCCGAGCCGCACAGCACCGGCACGAAGGAGAAGTTGAGCGTGCCCTTGCGGATCAGCGCCTTCAGCGTCGCGACATCGGGCTCGGTGCCTTCGAAGAAGGCCTCCATCGCCGCATCGTCCTGCTCGACCGCGGCCTCGATCAGCTCGGCGCGGGCGGCAGCGGCGGCATCCTTCAGATCGTCGGGGATTTCCTGATATTCAAATTTCGCGCCAAGGCTCTCCTCGAGCCAGATGATCGCGCGGTTCTCGACCAGGTCGACCAGGCCCTTGAAGCCGCCCTCGATGCCGATCGGGAGATAAAGCACCAGCGGACGCGCGCCGAGGCGGTCCCTGATCATCTCGACGCAGCGCTCGAAATTGGCGCCGGTGCGGTCGAGCTTGTTGACGAAGCACATCCGCGGAACGCGGTATTTCTCGGCCTGGCGCCAGACCGTCTCGGACTGCGGCTCGACGCCGGCGACGCCGTCGAAACAGGCGACCGCGCCGTCGAGCACGCGCAGCGAGCGCTCGACCTCGATGGTGAAGTCGACGTGGCCCGGCGTGTCGATGATGTTGATCCGGTGGTCGTTCCAAAAGCAGGTGGTCGCCGCCGAGGTGATCGTGATGCCCCGCTCCTGCTCCTGCTCCATCCAGTCCATGGTGGCGGTGCCCTCATGGACCTCGCCGATCTTATAGGACTTGCCGGTGTAGTAGAGGATGCGCTCGGTCGTCGTCGTCTTGCCGGCGTCGATGTGCGCCATGATGCCGATGTTGCGATACTTTTCGAGCGGATGGCTGCGGGCCATGACCAGTAACTCCGGGGGGCTTGCTGGAAATTACCAGCGGTAATGCGAGAAAGCGCGGTTGGCTTCGGCCATGCGATGCGTGTCCTCACGCTTCTTGACCGCGGTGCCGCGATTGTTGGCCGCGTCGAGCAGCTCGCCCGACAGCCGCGCCGACATGGTGTTCTCGGAGCGATTGCGCGCCGCCGTGATCAGCCAGCGGATCGCCAGCGCCTGGGCACGCTCAGGGCGCACCTCGACCGGCACCTGATAGGTCGCGCCACCGACGCGGCGGCTGCGGACCTCGATGCCCGGCTTCACATTGTTGAGCGCATCATGGAAGATGCGCAGCGGATCACGCTTGGCGCGGGCCTCGACGGTTTCGAACGCACCATAGACGATGCCCTCGGCAACCGACTTCTTGCCCTGCTCCATGACCGAATTCATGAACTTGGACAGCACCACGTCCCCGAACTTCGGGTCGGGCAGGATTTCGCGCTTTTCCGGGCGACGACGACGAGCCATGACGACCTCTCCTTACTTCGGCCGCTTGGCGCCGTATTTCGAACGGCTCTGGCGACGATCCTTGACCCCCTGGGTATCGAGCACGCCGCGCAGCACGTGGTAGCGCACGCCGGGCAGGTCGCGCACGCGGCCGCCACGGATCAGCACCACCGAGTGCTCCTGCAGGTTATGCCCCTCGCCGGGGATATAGCTGATGACTTCGCGCGAGTTGGTCAGGCGAACCTTGGCGACCTTGCGGAGCGCCGAGTTGGGCTTCTTCGGCGTCGTCGTATAGACGCGCGTGCAGACCCCGCGCTTCTGCGGGTTCTGTTCCATCGCAGGGACCTTGGACTTGGCCTTCTGCGGCTCGCGACCCTTGCGGATCAGCTGGTTGATCGTCGGCATGAAACCCTTCACCTAAGTTACTTTACCGATGCACATCCCTCGCGCAGAAAGCACGAAGACACCCGGTGGCCTTGCGGCCCCCAGGCCTTCAACACGCATCGGCAATGTTCAAGCGCATGACCGAAGGACCGACAGAGCGGCCCAACGGACGGCGCGCTATAGCGGGCGACTCCCAGAGGGTCAACGCCCTTGGGAGGTCACCCGCAACACCGCTTCGCCTTGTCGGAGAGACGCTTGAGTGCGTCAAATATGGAGAGCCCGCCCGTAAGCCGCAAGGACGCTCTCGCCCATCGCCTCGCTGAGCGTCGGATGGGCAAAGACGGTGCGCATCAATTCCTCTTCGGTCGTCTCCAGAGTTCGGGCAACGACGAACCCCTGGATCAGCTCGGTCACCTCCGGCCCGACCATATGCGCGCCGAGCAGTTCGCCGGTTTTCTCGTCGAACAGCGTCTTGATGAGCCCCTCCGGCTCGCCGAGCGCGATCGCCTTGCCATTGCCGATAAACGGGAAGCGGCCGACCTTGACCGCATGGCCGGCCTCCCTGGCCTGGGCCTCGGTCAGCCCGACGCTAGCCACCTGCGGCCGCGAATAGGTGCATCCAGGGATATTGCCCTTGTCCAGCGGGTGGACGCCCTCGACCCCGGCGATCGCCTCGACCGCGACGACGCCCTCATGGCTCGCCTTGTGCGCCAGCCAGGGGGGTCCCGCGACATCGCCGATCGCCCAGAGGCCGGCGACATTGGTCCGGCCATAGGGATCGGTGTCGATATGCCCCTTGGTGGTCTTCACCCCCAGCGCCTCCAGGCCGATACCCTCGCTGTTGGCGGCGATGCCGACCGCGACAATGACATGGCTGAAGGCTTCGGTCGTGATCTTGCCGTCGGCCGCCTTGATGCTCGCTTCGACCTGCTTGGCGCCAGGCTTGAGCGCCTCGATGCCGGCGCTGGTCATGATCCTGATCTTGCGCTTGGCGAGCGCCTTGGCGACGAAGTCGCTGACCTCGGCGTCCTCGACCGGCAGCACCCGGTCGAGCATCTCGACGATCGTCACCTCCGCGCCCATGTCGCCATAGAAGCTGGCGAACTCGACACCGATCGCCCCCGAGCCGATCACCAGCAGCCGGCTCGGCATCTCGTCGGGCACCATGGCGTGGCGATAGGTCCAGATGCGCTTGCCGTCGGCCTTGGCGAAGGGCAGCTCGCGCGCCCGCGCGCCCGTGGCGATGATGATGTCCTTGGCCTCGAGATCGACCGTGCCATTGGGACCGGCGACCGTCATGCGGCCATTGCCCTTCAGCGTGCCGCTGCCCTCGACGACGGTGACCTTGTTCTTCTTCATCAGGAATTTGACGCCGCCGTTCAATTGGCCGGCGACCTGGCGCGATCGGGTGACCACTTTCTTCAGGTCGAAGCTCGGCTCGCCGGCGGTGAGACCGAAGGCCTCGGCCTCCTGCATATTGTGCCAGACCTCGGCGGTACGCAGCAGCGCCTTGGTCGGGATGCAGCCCCAGTTGAGGCAGACGCCGCCCAGCTCGGCGCGTTCGACGATCGCGGTTTTCAGGCCCAGCTGCGCGGCGCGGATGGCAGCGACATAGCCGCCGGGACCCGATCCCAGCACGATCAGGTCGTAACGCTCGGCCATGTCCGGGTCCTCATTCGGCAGATTTCAACAACATCCAGGCGCCCAGAGTGATGATGCAGAAGGTCGGCCAGGACCACATCAGATGGTTCGCACCAACCGGAATGGCAATCGTCCCCGCCTGGACAAGCCGGTTGAACGAGTCGGTGGTGGCCTGAGCCATCCACGGCACCAGAAAGGCGGCGAGCCCCCCGATGATGATCGCGCCCCACAGCGACATCAGGCGAGCATCCCGATCGGCGCTTCGACCGATCTCTTGAAAGCCTCCATGAGTTCGGCTCCTGTCGCCCCGTCGACCGCCCGATGATCGAAGCTGCCGGTGGCGGTCAATATTGTCGCCATTTTGACCTGATCATCAAGCACCCATGGTCGTTTCTCGCCCGCACCGACCGCGAGAATCATTGCCTGCGGCGGATTAATCACAGCCTCGAACTGGCGAATGCCGTACATACCAAGATTCGAAATCGAGGCCGTGCCACCCTGATACTCCTCCGGGGTGAGCTTGCCCTCGCGGGCGCGGCCAGCAAGATCCTGGGTCTCGCGGGCGATCGCCGACAGCGATTTGCCGGCGACGTCGACGATCACCGGGGTGATCAGCCCACCGGGGATCGCCACCGCCATCGAGATGTCGACGCGGCTGAATTTGAGCATCGCCTCTTCGGTGTAGCGGACATTGGCGTCGGGCACCGCGACCAGCGCCGCACCGAGCGCCTTGATCAGCAGATCGTTGACCGAGAGCTTGATCCCGCGCGGCTTGAGCGCCTCGTTCATCTGCGCGCGGGCCTCGAGCAGCGCGTCGAGCCGGCAGTCAATCGTCAGATAATAATGCGGGATGGTCTGCTTGGACTCGGTCAGCCGCCGCGCGATCGTCTTGCGCATGGCGGTAAGCTTGATCACCTCATGCGGGATCTCGCCCGGCGCGGCGGACGCCGCCTGAGGCTTCTCGGATGCCGACGCGGCGGCGGCCGGCTGTGCTGCCGGGGCGGATGCGGGCGCACCCTCGACGTCGGCCCTGACGATCCGACCGTTCGGGCCGCTGCCCTTCACTGCGTGCAGGTCGATGCCCTTCTGCGCCGCGACCCGCCGCGCCAATGGGCTGGCGATGACGCGCTCACCCTTATGCGCGGGCGCGGACGCAGGCTTTGCCGGGGCCGGCCCCTCGGCCTTCGGCGCGGGCTGAGGCGCAGCAGGCTCGGCAGCCTTCGTGGGGGCCGGCTTTGCTGCCTTTTCGGCCGGCTCCGCTGTTTTGGGCGCCTCGACTTTGGTCCTGGGTGCCGGCGCTTCATCCTCGCCGGCGATCGTCGCGATCACGGTGCCGACCTTCACCCCTTCCTGGCCCTCGGGCACGTCGATCGAGGCGATCTTGCCCTCGTCGACCGCCTCGAACTCCATCACCGCCTTGTCGGTCTCGATCTCCGCGAGAACGTCGCCCGAATGGACCTCGTCGCCGGCCTTGACCAGCCAGCGGGCGATCGTCCCCTCCTCCATCGTCGGAGACAAGGCCGGCATCCTGATCTCTATCGCCATGATCGCAGCAAACTCCCGGGGCCATCGCCGTTTCCGCCAGCGGCCGGACGCAGTCAACTAGCCGCCGCTTGCGCCGCCCGCGCCTTCGCGCAAAGAAGCGGCCATGCGCACCTATTTAGTGGTGATCGATGAAACGACGGAGGCGCGGATCGCGCTGCGCTTCGCCGCGCGCCGTGCCGCCAAGACCGGCGGCGCGGTCGAGCTGCTCGCGGTGATCCCGCCGCAGGAGTTCGTCCAATGGGGCGGCGTCCAGGCGGCGATGGAAGAGGAAGCGCGGCTGCGCGCCGAAGCGCTGGTCGCAGCCGCCGCCGGCGAGATCGTCGACGAGGCCGGCATCCGCCCGTCGATCACCGTCCGTCATGGCGAGCCGATCGAGGTGGTGCGCGACCGGCTCAACACCGGCGATCCGGTCCAGGCGCTGGTGCTGGGCGCCGCGATCGGTGGCGCGCCCGGCCCGCTGGTCGCCCATTTCAGCATCGCCGGCGACCTGCCCTGCCCGGTTATGATCGTGCCTGGCAGTCTCACCGATGAGGCGCTCGACCGGCTGAGCTGACGCTTCCGGTCATGCAGCTGGGCAACTGTTTGTTCGCCCGCGTCGTTACGCCGCCATGCCCGATCGTGTGATCCCCGTCTTTGTCAACCGCGCCGGCGGCGCCGCCGCTGCGGCCGGCGATGCGCTCGCCGACCAGATCATCGCGGCCTTCGCCGCCGCCGGCGCCACCGCCCAGGTGCAGCTGGTCACGCCCGACAAGATCGGCGGCGTGGTCCACGAGGCGGCCGCGACCGCCAAGCGGCTGGTCGTCGGCGGCGGTGACGGCACGATGGGCTGCATCGCCCAGGCGCTGGCCGACCGCAGCGATGTCGAGCTGGCGATCCTGCCGCTTGGCACCCTCAATCACCTTGCCCGCGACATCGGCATACCGGCCGCGCTGGAGGAGGCCGCGGCGCTGGCCGTAACCGGCACCGTCGTCCCGGTCGACGTCGCGCTGGTCAACGACCACCGCTTCGTCAACAACGCCTCGGTCGGGCTCTACCCGTTCATGGTCCGCCGCCGGGATGACGCCCGCGAGCGGACCGGCCTGCCGAAATGGCTGGCGACCCTGCCGGCCGCCTGGGCCGCGCTGTCGCGGCTGCCACACCACCGCCTCAGGATTGACCTCGGCGAGGGCGCGCAGCCACTGGTCACCTCGCTGCTGTTCATCGGCAACAACCGTTATGCGCTGGAGGCGGGGTCGGTCGGCACGCGCGAGAGTCTGGCCGACGGGTTGTTGTCGATCTTCGCCGTCGCCCATCGCACCCGGCTCGGGCTGATCGGGTTCGCGCTGAGAGCATTGTTCGGCCGCGCCGACCGCGATGCCGATTTCGTCGCGATCGGCGAAAGCGAGATGCTGACGGTCCATTCGAGCGGCCGGTCGATCGAGATCGCGCTCGATGGCGAGGTGAGGCGGCTGCGCTCGCCGCTTCGCTTTCGCGTCGACCGCGGCGCGCTGAAGATCGTCGCGCAGAAAGCGGATTGATGCGCCGGATCGCCCATCTCTCCGATCTTCACTTCGGCGCCCATGACCCGCTGGTGGTCGAGGCGCTGGTCGCCGCGCTGGCCAAGCTCGCGCCCGATCTCGTCGTGATCAGCGGCGACCTCACGCAGCGGGCGCGGCGCGAGCAGTTCCGCGCCGCCGATGCGTTCCTCCGCCGGATCGAAGCCAGGGGCTGCCCGATCGTGCTGGTGCCCGGCAATCACGACATTCCGCTCTACGACGTCGCGCGTCGCTTCCTCTCGCCGCTGCGCCGCTGGCGGCGCTATGTCGCCACTGGTCGGCGCGAATGCTATTTCGACGAGGAGATCGCCGTCGTCGGGCTGAACACCGCCCGCTCGCTGACCTTCAAGGACGGCCGGCTCTCGCTCGCCCAGATCAACGGCCTGACCCAGAGCTTCACGCGCGCCTCGCCGCAGGCGATGCGCCTGCTCGTCACCCATCATCCGCTGGTGCCACTGCAGGGCGAGGCGCGGCAGCGGCCGGACAGCGCGCTCGGCCGCGCGCGCCTGGCGCTGACCGCGACCCGCAGCGCGCGCGTCCAGGTCCTGCTCGCCGGCCATATGCATCATGCCGGCGTCGAGCCGGCGCGCGACGATGTCGTGCAGCCGAGCGCCGATCCGCGCATGCTGGTGATTCAGGCCGGGACCGCCACCTCGTGGCGGCGGCGCGGCACGCCGAACAGCTTCAACCTGATCCGGATCGATCCAGAAGGGGCGCTCACCGTCGAGCTGATCGAGTCCGACGGTGGGCGCCCCTTCGCCCCCAGGCTTATTTGCAGCTACAGCCTGTCGCGTGATGGCGGCTGGCGTGCCAGTGCCGCGGCGACGGCACATATTCCTCGGTGACCGTGGTCTTGGTCACCGGCGTGCTGGTGACGATCATCGAGGCGGGCATGATCCAGCCATAGTGATAGCCGCTCCAGCCCCAGGGCGGGCCATAGCCATAGCCCGGCCCATAGGCGTAGGGCGGCATATAGGCGCGGGTCCAATCGACATCGGGCATGACCTCGGCGACCTCGCCGGTCGACACGTTGATCAGCAGCGCATCGTCGTAATAGCGGATCCAGCGATAGCCGAAGGCCGGCTCGGTCAGCCCGAAGGCGAACCATTCGCGGACATAGAAGCGATCGTCGCGCCACAGCGGCGGCACCGTCCCGCCCCGGGCGAAATGGCGGTAGCGATAGTCGCCGGCAATGATCTGGACATTATAGCCATGCGGATAGGCGCTGTAGTCGGGGCGAGGGCCGCCGGCCCAGCCACCGCGCCCGCGCCAGCCGCCCGGCGGCCCATGCCAATCGCCTGGACCGCCGCCGTGCCATTCGCCGTAGCGATGCCAGCCGCCGTCCCGGTCGGACCAACCGCTGCCCTGGGGGCCCATGCCGCGGTGAACCTCGACCCCGTCCGGGCCCTTGCCGAAGTGATCGCCATGCCAGCCTTCGGGCGCGACCGGCTTGTCGGCGGCAGCCGCCGGCTGCGCGGCCGGGACCGGATCGTCGGCGGCGACCGCGGTGCCGGCGGCAAAGCCAGCGACGACGACAGCGAGAATGAGGTTGCGCATCATGCCGCCTCCTATGCGGTTGCCTTCCGGCGGACGCGCGCCCGCCCTATGCTTTACACCACATTAATCATGGGTGTTGCGGCAGGGAACGGAGATTGATGGTTAACCCCGCAGGGGGGATTTTTACGGTATCGATTGCTAGTCGATTTCCGGTCGTCCACGGCCCCGCTTGACGGCGCCGCGCTGCGACTTGGCATCGGTTCGCCGCGCCTTCGCCGCCTTGGTCGGACGGGTCGGCCGGCGCCGCGTCGGCGCGATCTTCGCCTCGGCGACGAGGGCGGCGAGCCGCTCGCGTGCGTCGAGGCGATTGGCCTCGCGCGTGCGGAAGCGGCGCGCGGTGACAATGATCGCGCCATCGCTGCTCATCCGGCTGCCGGCGAGCCGGGCAAGCCGGGCGAAGACCTCGGGCGCAAGGCCAAGCGCGCGCGCGTCGAGCCGCAGCTGACAGGCGACCGCAACCTTGTTGACATTCTGCCCGCCCGGGCCGGTCGCGGCGAGAAACCGCTCCTCGAGCGCCCATTCCGGCAGCGGCGGCGGCTCAGGCGGCATCGGCGACGTGCTGCGGCAGTGGCGGGAAGCCCGGCGGCGGCGGGGCGCAGGCGATGATCGCCGGCTTGTCGCCGCGCGGCACGACGAGCTTCCAGGCATGGAGCCGCATCGGGCCGTTGCCACGGCCATAGATCGAGTCCCCCAGGATCGGCACGCCGAGCCCGCTTGCGGCATGGACCCGCAGCTGATGGGTTCGCCCGCTCTCGGGCATGAAGGCGACCAGCGCGCCGCCGGCGAGCCGGTCGAGCAAGGTCCAGCGCGTCCGTGCCGGCTGCCCGGCGGGATCGGCGACGATGCGCCAGCCAGCCTGGCGCGTCGACCGCTTGGCCAGCGCCAGGTCGATCACGCCGCCCTCGCCCTCGGGCATGCCGTCGAGCACCGCCAGATAGGTCTTGGCGACCTCGCCGGCCGCGAAGGCGGCGGCGAATCGGCGATGCGCTTTGGGGTTGCGGGCAAGCAGCAGGCAGCCGCTGGTATCCTGGTCGAGCCGATGTACGGGGGTCGGTGCCCGGGAAAATCCGAATCGTAATACCGCCGGTGCCAGCGCCTCGACGCTGGTGCCTCCGGCGCGCGGCGTGGCCACCGGCAGGCCGGCCGGCTTGTCGAGGACGATCGCCTCTCCGTCCATGAAAACAATGCGTTCGGCCAACACCGCGTCGCTCCTGCCACCAGCCCGGCGCCTATAACAAGGTTAGCAAAGTCCCCCGGTTTACCCCCTTTTAACCTTTTGCGTTCATTTGTCGGATAGATCAGATTAATGACGACACCCCGGTTCGCCGTGGGTGACGACGTCGACAGGGGGTTTCGACATGCGCGTGTTGCTGATCGAAGACGAGCCGACCACGGCCAAGAGCATCGAGCTGATGCTCGCGACCGAGGGCTTCAACGTCTACACGACCGATCTTGGCGAGGAAGGCCTCGATCTGGGCAAGCTGTATGATTACGACATCATCCTGCTCGACCTGAACCTGCCGGACATGCACGGCTATGACGTGCTTAAAAAGCTCCGCGTGGCCAAGGTGTCGACGCCGGTCCTCATCCTGTCGGGCATCAGCGAGATGGACTCGAAGGTCCGCGCGCTGGGCTTCGGCGCCGATGATTACGTCACCAAGCCGTTCCACCGCGAGGAGCTGGTCGCGCGTATCCACGCCGTCGTCCGCCGCTCCAAGGGTCACAGCCAGTCGGTCATCCGCACCGGCAAGCTGGCGGTCAATCTCGACGCCAAGACGGTCGAGGTCGATGGCGCCCGTGTGCATCTGACCGGCAAGGAATATGCCATGCTGGAGCTGCTCTCGCTCCGCAAGGGCACGACCCTGACCAAGGAAATGTTCCTCAACCATCTCTATGGCGGGATGGACGAGCCCGAGCTCAAGATCATCGACGTCTTCATCTGCAAGCTGCGCAAGAAGCTGAGCCTTGCTTGCGGCGGCGAGAATTACATCGAGACCGTCTGGGGCCGCGGCTATGTCCTGCGCGACCCCGAAGAAAATGTCGCCGCCCAGGTCGCGTAAGCGACTTCCCCGCGTGGCGAATGGCCGGCATCCCCATGGATGCCGGCCTTTTTTCTTCTCTTGTGCAGCGCAGCAAAGCACGGCAGTCTCGCTGTCATAAAGGACATCGGGACTCGGCGCTGAATGAAGCCGGCAAGGGCGTTTGACGAAATTCGCGGGACCGAGGCGGACGGCGCACGGCCCGAGTTCACTGCCCTCGCCAAATGGCTCGACAACACCCCGGCGGCCGAGCTCAGCCGCCGCCAGCAGGAAGCCGAGGCGGCCTTCCACCGGCTGGGGATCACCTTCGCGGTCTACGGCGACGAGGCCGCGAGCGAGCGGATCATTCCGTTCGACATCGTCCCGCGGATCCTGACCGCCGCCGAATGGGACCGTCTCTCGGCCGGGCTCGAGCAGCGGGTGCGCGCGATCAACGCCTTCCTCGGCGACCTCTACGGCCCACGCAAGATCCTCGACGACGGCATCATTCCGGCCGAGCTGGTCCTGTCGAACCCGCAATTCCGCGTGCAGATGGCCGGCGCCCGGCCGCCGCATGACGTCTGGTGCCACATCGCCGGGATCGACATGGTGCGCACCGGGCCGGACGAGTTCTTCGTCCTCGAGGACAATGCCCGCACGCCGTCGGGCGTCTCCTACATGCTGGAAAATCGCGAGGCGATGCTGCGCCTCTGTCCCGAGCTGTTCGAGATGTTCCCGGTCCGCCCGGTCGACATCTATCCCGACGCGCTGCATGCGACGTTGCGCTCGGTCGCGCCGGCTTGCGCGGCACGTTCGCCGGTCTGCGTGCTGCTCTCGCCCGGCCATCACAATTCGGCGTTTTACGAGCACAGCTTCCTTGCCGATAACATCGGCATCGAGCTGGTCGAGGGTTCCGACCTCGAGGTCGATGACGACATCGTCTGGATGCTGACGATCGAGGGCCGCGTCCGCGTCGACGTGATCTATCGCCGGATCGATGACGACTTCCTCGATCCCCTCTCCTTCCGCCCGGACTCGCTGCTGGGGGTGCCCGGGCTGATGTCGGCCTATCTCGCCGGCAACGTCACGCTGGTGAACGCCCCCGGGACCGGCATCGCGGACGACAAGGCGATCTACAGCTACATGCCGGAGATCGTGCGCTACTATTCGGGCAGCGATGCGATCCTGCCGAACGTCGAGACCTATCGCTGCCGCGAGCCCGACGCGCTCAAATACACGCTCGACAATCTCGACGAGCTGGTGGTCAAGCTGGTCGACGGCTCGGGCGGCTATGGCATGCTGGTCGGGCCGACCGCCAGCCGCGACGAGATCGAAAAATTCCGCGCCGCGCTCGCGGCCGAGCCGCATCGCTACATCGCCCAGCCGACGCTGGCGCTGTCGACCGTGCCGACGCTGACCGAGAGCGGCGTCGCGCCGCGCCATGTAGACCTGCGCCCCTTTGTCCTCACCGGCGCGCAGGACGTCACCATCGTGCCCGGCGGGCTGACCCGGGTGGCGCTGCGCGAGGGATCGCTGGTGGTCAATTCCTCCCAGGGCGGCGGCACCAAAGACAGCCTGGTGCTGGCCGGGCGACGCGACGAAGCGGTCGAGCACTGATGCTCTCGCGGACGGCCGGACTGCTCTACTGGATCGGCCGCTATGTCGAACGCGCCGACTTCACCGCCCGGCTGATCGAGGCGACGATCCGGCTCGACGCGCTGCCGGCGCGCGGCGCCGAGGGCGAGGCCTGGCTGAGCGCGCTGGCCGTCGCCGCCAGCACCGGCAGCTTCGAGAAGAGCGGCGAGCCGGAGACGCCGGCGGCGATCGGCCGCTTCCTCGCGCTCTCCGCGGCCAATCCCAGCTCGATCCGCTCCTGCCTGGATGCCGCCCGATCCAACGCGCGGGCGGTGCGCACCGCGCTGACCCGCGAAGCCTGGGAGTCGATCAACCGCAGCTGGCTCGACCTGCGCAAGCGCAGCGGTGCGGCCGGCATCCAGGGGCTGCTGGCGCTGGCCGACAGCGTCAAGGCGGAGAGCCGCGGCTTCGAGGGTGCGCTCCACCGCATGCTGCGCAACGAGGCGCACTGGTTCCTCCGCCTCGGCGCGGCGATCGAGCGCGCCGACAACACGGCGCGCCTGCTCGACGTCAAATATCACCTGTTGCTGCCCAAGGGCGCGCGCGTCGGCGGCCCGCTCGACCGCGACCAGTGGACGACGATCCTGCAGGTCGTCTCTGCGGTCACCGCCTATCGCTGGATCTATCCGGAAGGGCTGAAGCCCTGGCTGATCGCCGACCTGCTGATCTGGCGGCGCGAGATGCCGCGCTCGCTCGCCGCCTGCGTCAGCGAGGTGGTCGAGATGCTGACCGAGATCGGCGGCGTCACCGGCCGCCAGGGCGAGGCCGATCGCCAGGCACGGATCCGCCAGGCGGAATTGCTGCGCGTCTCCGGCCAGGAGCTGTTCCAGGCGGGCCTCCACGAGTTCCTCGCCGACTTCATCACCGAGAATGCGACAATGGATCGCGCCATCGCCACCCAATTCCGGTTCGGCTGAGGCGATGCGGCTCTTCGTCCATCATGCAACGCGCTACCGCTGGTCGGAGACGCAACGCGGGATCATCCAGCTGCTGCGGGTCACGCCGGCAAGCTTCGCCGGCCAGGCGGTGGTCGATTGGCGCATCGACGTCGACCGCGACGCCCGGCTGCGGAGCGGCCGCGACGGCTTCGGCAATGTCACGACCATGCTCTATGTCGACGGGCCGATCGACCAGATCGACGTCACCGTCGCCGGCGAGGTGTTGACCGATGAGCGTGGCGGTATCGTCGCCGGCGCGCCCGAGCCGCTGCCACCCGGGCTGTTTCGCCGCATGACAATGCTCGCCGGCGCCGACCAGCGGATTGCGAGCTTTGCCCAGGCGCTGCGCGATGAGGGCGGCGATGCGCTCGACTGGCTGCATCGGCTGAACGCGCGGATCTTCGAGCGGATCGCGTTCGACACCCAGGCGACCGGGGTCGAGACCGACGCCGGCACCGCCTTCGCCCGCGGGCACGGCGTCTGCCAGGATCATGCCCATATCTTCCTCGCCGCGGCGCGCGCGCTCGGCATCCCGGCGCGCTATGTCTCGGGCCATCTGTTCCGCCGCGACGGCGTGGTCGCCCAGCAGGCGGCGCATGCCTGGGTCGAAGCCCATGTCGAAGGGCTCGGCTGGATCGGCTTCGATCCGGCCAACGGCATCTGCACCGACGATGCCTATGTCCGCGTCGCGGTCGGGCTCGACTATGGCGATGCCTCGCCGACCACCGGACGGCGCCGCGGCGGCGGCGATGAGGCCCTTGACGTCGAGGTGCGAGTTGCGCTGTCGCAAGTCCAGGCGCAGGTACAGGTCCAAGCCTGACCGGATCGAGGGACGTTACAGCATATGACCTATGGCGTGGGGATGTTGGTCAAAGACGGGTTGGTGATGATCGCCGACACCAGGACCAATGCCGGCGTCGACGCTATCTCGGTCTATCGCAAGCTGCACATCCTTGCCGACAGCAATGACCGCATCGTCATCGCCGCCAGCGCCGGCAATCTCTCGGTCACCCAGGCCGCCCTGGCGACGCTCGCCGAGGGCCTGCCGCCGGCCAAAGGAACGGACGATATCCGCCGTGTCGCCGACATGCCGACGATGTTCCGCATCGCCCAGCTGGTCGGCGAGGCGATGTATCAGGCGCGCGACGACGTCCGCGAGGCGCTCGAGGCTGCGGATATATCCTCCGGCGTGTCGATGCTGCTCGGCGGCCGCATCCGCGGCGGCGCGCTCAAGCTCTATCTGATCTACGCGGCGGGCAATTTCATCGAGTGCGCCTCGGACAGCCCCTTCCTCCAGATCGGCGAGACGAAATATGGCAAGCCGATCCTCGACCGTGCGTTGGCCTATGACACGCCGCTCGACGAGGCGGTGAAGGTCGGGCTGATCTCGTTCGATTCGACGATGCGCTCGAACCTCGCGGTCGGTCGGCCGCTGGATCTGATCGTCATGCCAAACGACCCGACGCTGCCGGTGATCCGCCGCCGCATCGAGCGCGACGACCCCTATTTCAACGATCTTTCGGCGCGCTGGGGCATGCTGCTGAGCGAAGCGCGCGCGGCGATCCCCGATCCGCCGTTCATGGTCGCGTCCTGAGCATCGCACCCGGACGCTTTTCCCGTTTCGCAGCGATCGACTGGTCGGGCGCGGTCGGCGACCGCCTCGCCGGGATCGCCGTCGCCGAGATCGGCGCCGACGGTCCGCCGGTGCTGCGCGGCACGCCGGGCCGCTGGTCGCGCCGCGCGGTCGCCGAATGGCTGAAGGAGGAGGCGGCCGCCGAGGCGCCCCTGCTCATCGGCATCGATGCCTCGCTCGCCCTGCCATTCGCCGATGCCGGCGCCTATTTCCCGGGCTGGGACCGATCGCCGACCGATGCCGCAGCATTGTGGCAGATGATCGCGGCGATGAACCGCGACGATCCGACGCTCGGCGCGACAGCGATGCTCGCCGATCCGGCAATCGCCGGCCATTTCCGTCAACGCGGCGGCGGCGGCTTTGCCGGGCTCGGACGGCTGCGGGTGACCGAGCGGGCCTGCCGCGATCAGGGTCTTGGTCCCGCCGTGTCGACCTTCAACCTGGTCGGCCCGGCCCAGGTCGGCAAATCGAGCCTCTCGGCGATGCGGCTGGTCGAACGACTGCGCGGGTGCGTCGCGGTCTGGCCGTTCGATCCCCTGCCCGATCGCGGGCCGGTGCTGGTCGAGCTCTATACGACCATCGCCGCGCGCGCGGCCAGGGTCGCGCGCAGCCGCAGCAAGCTGCGCGATGCAGCGGCGCTCGACGCGGCGATGGCCGCGCTCGGCGTAGCGCCGCATGGCCAACTCGATCGCTATGACGATCACAGCACCGATGCGCTGATCGGCGCCGCCTGGCTGCGTAATGCCGCTGGCGAAGAGCGGCTGTGGTCGCCGCCCGAACTCACCGCTGGGCTGGCGCGCACCGAGGGATGGACCTTCGGCGTCGCCTGAGCTGGCCCCAGTTCCCCTCGTCCTCGGCTTGCATGGCGAGCACCGGCAATCCACATAGCGCGCCGAACCAGAGGCTGTCGGGCGGGATTTGACCATGGGTGACAAGCGGGCGCTTCCGACCGATTTCGACGCCGAGGCGCTGGCGCGGAAATATGCCGAGGAGCGCGCCAAGCGGCTGCGCAACGACGGCAATGCGCAATATCAGGTGCTCGGCGACGTCCTACCCGAGCTCGACGAGGATCCGCATGTCCCGCCAGGCTTCACCCGCGAGCCGGTGGTCGAGGAGGTCGACGTGCTGATCATGGGCGGCGGCTTCAGCGGCTTGCTGACCGCCGGCCGGTTGCGCGAGGCGGGCGTCGAGAGCATCCGCATCGTCGAGAAAGGGGGCGATTTCGGCGGCACCTGGTACTGGAACCGCTATCCCGGCTGCGCCTGCGACATCGAGAGCTACATCTACATCCCGCTGCTGGAGGAGACCGGCTACATCCCCAAGGAGAAATACTCCAAGGCGCCGGAGATCTATCAATATTGCCAGCATCTCGGCGAGCGCTACGACCTCTACCGCGCCGCGCTGTTCCAGACGATCATCACCGGCCTGCGGTGGGACGAGGATCGCGCCCGCTGGATCACCTCGACCAATCGCGACGACGAGATCGCCGCGCGGTTCGTCTGCATCTGCGGCGGCTTCCTCAGCCAGCCCAAGCTGCCGAAGATCCCCGGTATCGACAGCTTCAAGGGTCACAGCTTCCACACCAGCCGCTGGGACTATGATTATACCGGCGGCAATTCGCGCGGCGGGTTGACCGGGCTCGCCGACAAGCGCGTCGCGGTGATCGGCACCGGCGCGACCGCGATCCAGTGCATCCCGTTCCTCGGCGAATATGCCAAGCAGCTCTACGTCTTCCAGCGCACGCCCTCGTCCTGCGACGCGCGCGACAATCGGCCGACCGACATGGACTGGGCGAAGACGCTGCAGCCCGGCTGGCAGCAGCACCGGATGATGAATTTCCACAATATCGTCAGCGGCATTCGCGAGCCGGAAGATCTCGTCGCCGATGGCTGGACCGACATTCTGGCCGACGTCGGCTTCCTCGATTCCGAGGGCGGTGAGCCGGATTACGCGGCGATGCAGCTCGCCGAATTCGCCAAGATGGAAAAGTCGCGCCGGCGGATCGACACGATCGTCAAGGATCCGGCGACCGCCGAGGCGCTCAAGCCCTATTACAATTATCTGTGCAAGCGACCCTGCTTCAACGACGAGTATCTCCAGACCTTCAACCGCGACAATGTCACGCTGGTCGACACCCAGGGCCAAGGTGTCGAGCGGATCACCGAGACCGGCGTGGTGGTCGACGGCAAGGACTATGAAGTCGACTGCATCATCTATGCCACCGGCTTCGAGTTCCTCACCGAATACGCCAGCCAGATCGGCTTCCAGGTTCACGGCAAAGGCGGCCAGTCGCTGAGCGATCGCTGGAGCCACGGCACCCGCACGCTCTACGGCATGCAGACCCGCGGCTTTCCCAATCTGTTCATCCTCGGCTTCGCGCAGAACGGCATCACCGCCAATTACACCCATCTCGCTGGCGAGCGGGCGGTGCATCTCGCCTATCTGATCCCGCGCCTGTTGAGAGACGATGCGGCGGCGGTCGAGCCGAGTCAGGAAGCCGAGGACGCCTGGGTCCAGGAGATCATCGACGGCCGCGGCCCGCGCCGCGCCTTCCTCGATGCCTGCACGCCGAGCTATTACAATCAGGAAGGCCGCGAGACGCCGGCCACCGCGCTCAACGACATCTACGGCGCCGGCGCCCATGTCTTCTTCAAGATCCTCGAGGACTGGCGCAGCGAGGACCGGCTGGCCGGGCTCGAGATCACCCACGCCAAGTAGCCGGGCGGCACCAGCGGCTGGAAATTGACGGCCGGCTGGCGCATGGACGAGGCGCGGCCGGGTTAGCTCAGCTGGTAGAGCAACCGCCTTGTAAGCGGTAGGTCGGCGGTTCGAGTCCGCCACCCGGCACCGTGCAGCACCTTGTTAGATGAAACTCTGGGTGATGGCTTCGCCAGGGAAGCGGGCCCGTGGAGAACGCCGCGATCAGCGGCCGTCTCGGAGGAGCTTTAGGCAATCACCTTCGCCGAGCGGCGCGCCGTAAAAGAAGCCCTGGCCGTGAGAGCAGCCGAGCTGGCGCAGCGCCTTTGCCTGTTCCGCGGTCTCGATGCCTTCTGCCGTGACTCCCATACCCATGGTCCGCGCGAGATCGAGAATGGCACGGATAATGCCCTGGCTCTCGCTTCGTTCGCTCATCGTGGCGACGAACGACTGGTCTATCTTCAACACGTCAAAGGGCAGTCGCTGCAAATGACTCAGCGAGGAATAGCCCGTGCCGAAATCATCCAGGCTCGTCTTGACGCCCCATGAGCGAATTTCCTCGATCACCAGACTGGTGCGCGCTGCATCAAGGATCGCGACACTCTCGGTCACCTCCAGCCTCACGCTGGCCGGGTCCGCGCCCGTTTCCAGCAATACCGCGCGTACCCGGCGGGCGAAGTCCGACTGTAGGAACTGTCGTGGAGAGATGTTGATGCTCATATAGGGCTGTGACCCGCCGCGACACTCGCCATGCCACTTCGCCAGTGTTTCGCAGGCCGTTCGCAGCACCCAATCGCCGAGGAAAATGATCAGCCCGGTTTCTTCGGCGACATCGATAAACTCGGCGGGGGGCAGCAGCCCACGGGTCGGGTGATTCCAGCGAACCAGCGCCTCGAAGCCGCAGATCTGGCCGTCCTCGCCGAGATCGACAATCGGTTGATAGTGAAGCACGAACTCGCGGTGTTGGATCGCCTCGCGAAGTTGCTGTTCCAGCGACAGGCGCTGCCTGATTTGGCTTCCGACGGTCTCGCTCAGCGTAACCGTGCGGTTGCGGCCAGTGGATTTCGCTTCGTACATCGCAAGATCCGCATCGCGAAGCATCTGGTCGACGTCGATGTAGCGTCGATCGCCGTGGACCACACCGATCGATGCGGTTGCCTTCGTCTGACCTGGCCGTAGCTCGTCCATCCTCAGCGCCGCGTGGATCGCGTCGGCGACCGTTTCGGCGATCGTTGGGTCGGGCAGATCATCGAGGAGGACGGTGAACTCATCACCACCCATTCTCGCAATGGTCGACTGCCAAGGGGATTTCGCCCGGCTAGCCGCCTCGACCGCTCCGACGGCTGCCTGGATCCGATTGGCGGTTTCGACCAGCAACTCGTCGCCGGCCGCGTGGCCGAGGCTGTCGTTGATCCCCTTGAAGCCATCCAGGTCGATCGCCAGCAATGCCAACGTTGCGGGCTTGCCCGCCTGCGCTCGCTGAAAGGCCGTGCCGAGACGATCGGCGAACAACGCCCGGTTCGGCAATCCGGTCAAGCCATCGTGCAAGGCGTCATAGACAAGCGCGCGCTGCGCGCGGTCGCGCTCCACGACCCGGCCGATCTGTGTGCCGACCTGCGCCATGATCGCGATCAGGCCCGGCGCCTGGGGGAGGCGCTTGCGCGAAAAAAACTCTAGGACCGCGACGACCTCCTCGCCGACCAGCACCGGAAATGCGCAGCCCGCACGCAGGCCACATTTCAGCGCGACCGGTGCACGCGGGAAGTTGCTGTCGACCGTGACGTCCTCGATCCAAACCGGGCCGACTTCGGTCAGCACTCGGCCGGGCAGACCCTCGCCCCGCGCAAGGCGGCACGAGCGGGACAGCTCGACGAAATCGAACAATTCGTCAGGCTCCGCGGCGTACCAGATGTTGCAGCCGACGAGGCCGCCACCGTCGGCCCGCATTAGGGCATTGCCAAAGGCCCAGCCCATATGCTGACTGACTTCGGTGATAGCGAGGTGCAGCGCCTCCCCGACGTCGCCGGTCTGGTTGGCGCCATGGGTGATTCTTTGCAGCAGGAGCAATTGCTGTTGGCTTTCGTAAAGCTCGCGTAGTCCCTTTTCGGCGATTGCCTCGGCCTCAAGCCGCGCCGCCCGCTCGCGCGCGGCCTTGCGTTCGGCCGACGCGAGACGCTCTTCCAGGTCCGAGCGGACCCGAGGTCCCGGAAAATCCTTCAGCTGACCCACCGCAAGGCAAGCCGGCAAGTCGGGCTGCCCTTCTGCATGCAGGCGAGATGCTCGACGTCGATCGTCTCGTGATAGTGATCCGCGGCGCCCTCGATGAAACCATGGGCGAGATGGCACAGTTGTCTCGGCGATTGATAGCCGATCAAGAGCCGCCCGTCGGCGCCGTCCTTGAACTGGAAATGCGGGCAGCCGGCTCCGGCATAGAGTTTGCGCACTTCGGGATGGATGATGTCATTGACGCTGAAAAGAAAGCTACGCGCGGACTGATGGCCTTCGAAGAACACGCCATAGCGGGTTGCGAGCAGCGGCATGGCGCTCCGGCCGAACCAGCGCAGGACATCGTTGGGCGAAATCCCGAGCACCTCTGCGGCGACTGTGACCAGGTTGGACATCTCCTCGTCGGGATAGCTGCCGAGGGAGGTATATGCGCCGTCCAAACCGGCCGCCGCGAGCAATCCATCCCATGCTTCCTCGCCATGGGCATTGCTGACGGTCTCCGCGAGAAGATTGAATACCACCCCCTTCATGACCTCGCCCTCTCCGTTCGGACGTGTATGAATGCGGATTAGGCATAATCATTTAAGATCGGTTTAATCAGCGGTTGAAATGCCGGGTCATTTGAAAGCCTTGGACGGCGTCGCCGTTCGGATCGTCTTCGCCGCTCGCCGGGGCGTGATCAGCCTTGCCGAGCACGATCCTCGCCGCCGATAAGGGCGCGCGAGATGTTGGAGCATGCGCCTTGAACGACGGCGAAATACCGGTCCGGCTCGAGCCGCTCGGCCTGACCGTGCCGGTGCGGCGCGGCCAGGAAACGCTGATGCATGCCGGGCGCCGCGCCGGGCTGCGCTGGCCGACGGTGTGCCATGGCAGCGGCATCTGCTCGGTGTGCTTCGTCAAGGTGATCGAGACGGTCGATCCCTTGCCTGCGCCGAGCATGGGGGAAGCACAGACGCTGCAGCGGCTGCCGGCGCATCTCAAAGGCGACGACGTCCGCCTCGCCTGCCAGCTGCTCGTCACCGCGCCGATGACCGTCAGGCGCGGCGGGATCGATCCGCCGGCCGCCGCTAAGGGCTGAGCCTTACGCCGCCTGACTGGTTGCGTTGCTCGCCGCGCGCCAGCCCGACCAGACGCAATCCGCCAGTGACAGCCCGCTGACATAGAGATTGGACGGCAGGCCGACGGCGGTGCGCCCGGCGGCGTAGAGGCCGGCGATCGGCTGGCCGTTCTCGCCAAGCACCGCACCTGTCGTCTCGTCGACCCTGAGGCCGCCCATGCTGAGCCCGGGCAGCGGGTGGAACTTGGTGCGATAGGACAGATCGATGATCGTGAAGGGCGCGGTCACGATCGGCGCGCAGAGCTTCGCCGCCTTGCCGAACGGGTCGTCGCGGCCGGCGGCGATGTCCGCATTGTAACGCGCGATCGTCGCCGCCACCGCCTGCGGCGGCAGACCGACCTTCTGCGCCGCCGCTTCGAGGGTCGGCGCATGCTTGGCGTACATGCGCAGCGCGCCGATGCCGATCGTCAGCTTCTGAAAGCCGAGGATATCCGGGTCCTTCATCTGCTGCTGCGCCGTCTCGAACAGCGGCTTGTCGAGGATCAGCCAGCCGAGCCCACCCGCCTTTTCGAACATCGCCGCGCCGATGCGCGCGCCATAGGACTCCTCGTTGACCAGCCGCTCGCCATTCGGGCCGACCAGCACGCCCTTGGTCCAGACCTCGGGCGGATAGAGGAAGCGCCAGGCCGAGACGGTCTCCAGCCGATCGGTCGCGCCGCCAACGCTATGGCCGAGCATGATCCCCGAACCATCGTCGCCGACCGTGCCAAGCGGGACGGTGTTCTTATAGGTCGGCGATACCTGCTCGATCAGCGCCGGATTGTGGATATAGCCGCCGGTCGACAGCACCACGCCGCGCCGTGCGCGGATCCGCCGCGTTGTCGCGCGGCTGCGCTCGACCGCCAGCGCCACCTTCAGCATCGGCTTGCTGATCCCGAGCATCAGCAGGGTCATATTACCGTTCGCCTGCATCATCTTCTTGTGCAGCCAGGCGCCGAAGGAGCCGGGACGAAGCTGGCGAACCTCGACGCCGACCACCCGCCCGGACGCATCCTTGATCAGCCGCGAGGCGGCGGTGCGCCGCTGAACCCGGATATTGGCAGCATCGTCGAGCGCCTGCTTGATCGGCGCCATCAGATCGCGCCCGCTGAGCTCATTCTTGCCGTCAAGCGACGGCGGCTTGGCGCGGTGACCGCGCGGTGCCGGTCTGGCGACCTTGAGGCTGTCCTTCAGCCGCTCATTGCCGGAGTAATAGAGATATTCCTTGCCGGGGTTGGAGGTCTTCACCTCGGTCATCGGCCCGCCGAAGCGCACGCCATAGCGCTCCAGCCAGGGAACGATCGAGGCGCTGTCGCGGCAGAAGCGCTCGAGCGTGTCGCGGCTGACGACGTTGCCGGTCTCGAGCAGCAGATAGTTGACCATGTCCTCGACGCTGTCCTCGACGCCGACTTCCTGCTGCACCTTGGTGCCGCCGCCGAGATAGAGGATGCCGCCGCTCTGCTGGCTGGCGCCGCCACCGTCGAAGCGGTCGATGACGAGGATCTTGGCGTTGCTGTCCTCGGCCGCCTTCAGCGCGCTGGCCGAGCCGGCCAGGCCGGCGCCGACGACCAGCAGGTCGCACTCATCGTCCCATTGCGCGGTGTCGGCATCGTCGACCGTCAGCGGAGTGCCGATGCGGGTGCCGGTCGGTCCGGTATCCATTTTCTCAAGCGCGGCCGCTGTTGACACCATGGCGAAATCCCCTCGCTGTACGTCCGGACTCTCACGCCGGTCGGCGTCACCTCGCTGTCATAGCCGGCTTCGGCCGGTCAAATGAAAATCTTAGGAGAGATCGGACAGCGGCGAACTCGGCCTGCTCGCTTGACTCGATGCGAAGCGAGCCGTCACACCCGGTCGATAACCCCGGGGAGAGCGGCGAGATGACGGATTCGGTGACGAACGAGCAGATGCTGCGGCAGGTCGTCGACCATCAGGCGATCGAGCGGGTGCTTCGGCGCTATTGCCGCGGGGTCGACCGCGCCGAAGTCGAGACGCTGAAATCGGTGTTCCACCCCGATGCGGTCAACGAGGATCGCGGCTCGGTGACCAACGCCCATGAGTGGGTCGAGCTGGTCATCCCGACGCTCCGGGCGATGTTCACCGGGACGATGCACCACATCACCAATTTCGACGTCCAGCTCGACGGCGATCGGGCGGTCGTCGAATGCTATTACATCGCCTATCACGAGCTGCAGCGGAGCGAGGATTTGCTCAAGGCCTTCGCCGGCGACAGCTATGTCGAGCGGATGCGCGCGGCCGGGCGGCTCGACGGCGGCCATGAGTATATCGGCAAGGGTCGCTATTTCTTTCGCCTGGAGCGCCGCGACGGCGAATGGCGCATGACGCTGAGAGTCGCGACCTTCGAGTTCAACGAGCTGCGCCCGATGGTGATCGGCGATCCCGGCTCGGGGCTCGACCAGATGCCGCGGCGCGAACGGCGCGGCCGCGAGGATCCGGTGTTCGATCTGCTCGAAGGGCGCAAGCTCGCCGGGATCGAGAGCTAGCGCTCAGCCCTCGAAGAAGGGCTCGGCGAGGCCCGGCACGCCCGCATCGACTTCGAAGATCCCGCCGTTGGGCTCCGGCCGGTCGACCTCGGTGCTGCCGATCATCTCCGCGATCGCGAGCTTGGTCGAGGTGACGTACATCGTCCGCAGATCCTTGCCGCCAAACGCCGGCTTGGTCGGCTGCGAGCAGGGCGTCGTGACCGCCCGGTCGAAGCTGCCGTCGGGCCGGTAGCGGCGAACCTCGCCATGGGTGACCATCGCCAGCCAATAGCCGCCGTCGGCATCGACCGTGGCGCCGTCACCGATCTCGCCCTCGGCCATGCGGAGGAACTCGCGCATGCCGAGGATCGCGCCGCTCGCCGGATCGATGTCGGCCGCCCAGATCACCCCGGTCGTCGCATTGGTGAAATACATCACCTTGCCGTCGGGGCTGAACGCGAGGCCATTGGCGACGCTGAAATTGGGTACCATCGGGATCAGCTTGTCGCCGTCGAGGCGGAACAGCGCGCCACCGCTCGGATGGAAGTTCTGCGGGTTGAGCCGCATGTCGAATACCCCGACCCACAGCCGCCCCCTACGGTCGACGCAGGATTCGTGAAGCTTGACGTAGTCCGGGAAGGGCGAGCGGGCGAGCAGGCTTAGTTCGCCGGTCGCCTTGTTGAGGTTATAGACCGCCGGCCCGCTGCAGACGATCGGATCGCCGTCGCGGCGCAACGCCATGCCGCCGGTCCGGTCCGGCATCGGCCAGCTCTGGATTTCGTCGCTGCCCGGCGCCCAGCGGCGGATCCGCGGCGGATCCTCGCAATTGACCCAGTAGAGCGCCTGCTCGATGGTCGACCAGACCGGCGTTTCGCCAAGATAATCGTCAGCGGCGACCGATAGCCGGCCGCCGGTTTCTGCGACTGCAGTCATGCTCCATCCCCTACCCGTCCGGCGCGGCGGCCGGCCTATGCGTTGGCCGGCGCCATGACCTCCTGCGAGATCACCTCGAACAGCGCGCAATCGCAATTGTCGACGTCGAGCGCCTCGCTGATCACCATCTGATCGGTGCCGCGCCGCGCCATCATCGCGTCCATCACCTTTTGCGGATCGTCGGACTCGATGTTGTAGATCGCCATATACTTGTTCTTGAACTCGCCCATCACGAGCTGCTTGACCTTGAAGCGCTGGGCCGAGACGAAGCCGGGCACGTCGACGACATCGGCGAGATGCTGGTTGGTGTACCAGTCGTTGTACTCGTCCTCATTGCCCTCTTCGGTGCTGTCGCTGAACACCACCAGCTTGTAGCTCGCCATCGCTCACTCTCCACGTTCGAGTCCCGCTTTGAGCAAGGGCTAACCGGCAAGCGAATGGCGCGCAACCACGGGAGATTTCCCGCAATTGCGCGCCATCCGAGAGATTTGGGTGGAGTCAGTCGCCCTTGGCGAGCGCCTTCTCCTTCTTCTCGTCATAGCCCGATGAGGGCGCCGGGTCCTTGCCCTTGCCGGGCTGGGTGTTCGATGGCGGGTCGGAGGTCGGGAAACTCTCGTCCAGAGCGACGTCGAGCTTGGCGTCGTCATCGCTGGGGTTGCGCCGCAGCGCCTTATTATCGTCTGCGTCATGCGCCTCGCGAACCTCGGTCATCGCGGGCGTCTCGTCTTTTTTGTTGTCGAGGGTCATGATGCCCCTCCTTTCATAGGCGAATCAAACGACTGGCCGGGTCAATTGATCCGCTTGGCTGTGATCGGCGGTTGCGATGTCGACAGAGCGACTTGTTTGAGTAGTAAATTGCGCGGGCAACTGGTGGGACGACAGAAATGGCCTTTCGCGTGACCGCAGCATGAGCGGCTTTGCCCTGGCGGCGCAGGGCGCACGCGACATATTGATAACAAACAATTTTCCAGCGCCGGCGACGCGCGTCTTCGAGGCGCTGACCAGACCGGAGCTGATCCGCCGATGGATGCTCGGCCCGCCCGGTTGGACGCTGGCGCTCTGCAAGACCAATCCGGTCCCGGGCGGCGAGTTCCGCTACCTCTGGCACAATGAGGGCGGCGAAGAGCAGGGCATGAGCGGCAGCTATCAAACGGTCGATCCGCCGCACCGCCTGGTCCATGTCGAGCGGTTCGACCGCATGCCCGAGGACAGCCAGACAACCATCACCTCCGAGCTGACCGAGATCGAGGGCCGCAGCACGACCCTGCGCGCCACCATCCACTACGCCACGCCCGAGGCGCGCGACGCGATGCTGGCGACCGACATGGCGAGCGGGGTGCGTGCCAGCTACGACCGGCTCGCAGCGATCCTGGCGGAGAGCTGACCAGCAGCACTATCGTCGGCCGCTCAGCCAGAACCTCCCTGCCAGCAGCGCTGGTGGGGAGGGGGACCGCTCGGCGCAGCCGAGGGGTGGAGGGGCCAACAAGATGCGAGCGACTGGCCGAGGTGTTCGCCGACGATATCGGACATACGACGGCCTTTCTGGCCCCTCCACCACTCAGCCAGACGGCTGAGTGGTCCCCCTCCCCATTGCTTCGCAACAGGGAGGTTCTAGCGTCCCCGCTTTCCATCGCTTGGCGGTGGACGTTCCGCGAAGCGCACGCGATACCTCTCGCCAAACCAGCGGAGAGGAATCATGCCAGGCTTCGACAGCTACAAAGACAAGTACAAGTACATCGCCTTTCGCCGCGAAGACGGCATCCTCGAGATGAAGCTGCATCACGAGGGCGGCGCGCCGAAATGGACCTTCGGCCCGACCGGCATCCACAATGAGCTTGGCTGGGCGTTCTACGACGTCGGGCGCGATCCGGAGAATGAGGTCGTCATCCTCACCCATGAGGGCGACAGCTTCATGGAGGCGCTCCATTTCGACGCGGAATTCGGCCTGGCGGCGCAGGCGGCGCTGCCGATCGACACGTCCGACCGGATCTACAAGGAGGCCAAGGATCTCCTGATCAACCTGATGGAGATCGAGGTGCCGGTAATCGCCGCGACGCGCGGCAAGAATTTCGTCCATGCCGAGCTGGCGACGATGTCCGACATCGTCCTCGCCGACACCACCGCGGTCTTTGCCGACAAGGCGCATTTCGTCTTCGGCGCGGTGCCCGGCGACGGCGTCCATGTCTGGTGGCAGATGGTGCTCGGCCCGACCCGCGGCCGCTATTTCCTGCTGACCGGCGAGGAGATCGGCGTTGAGGAGGCCAAGCGCCTCGGCATCGTCAACGAGATCCTCGCCCCGAACATGCTGATGGACCGCGCCTGGGCGCTCGCCCGCGAGCTGGCCAATCAGCCGCGCATGGTTCGGCGCTATTCGCGCGTCGTGCTCAACCAGCATATCCGCCGCCGCCTGCTCGATGACCTCGGCTATGGCCTGGCGCTGGAAGGCATCGCGATGATGGGCCGCTGATCATGTCCGGCGAGCCCAAGGTCGAGCCGTTCCGCATCCAGGTCCCGCAGGAGCGGCTCGACGATCTCGCCTGGCGGCTGGATCACGCGCGCTTCCCGCATGACTTCGCCAATGAGGATTGGAGCTACGGCGTCAACGGCGACTATCTCCGCTCGCTGGTCGACTATTGGCGCACGGACTATGACTGGCGCGCGCAGGAAGGGCTGATCAACCTGTTCAGCCATTACCGCACCGTCATCGACGATGTGCCGATCCACTTCATCCGCCAGCCGGGCAAGGGGCCCAACCCGATCCCGATCATCCTGTCGCACGGCTGGCCGTGGAGCTTCTGGGACTTCAAGGACGTGATCCTGCCGCTGGCCAATCCGGTGGCGTTCGGCGGCGAAGCGATCGACGCCTTCGAGGTGATCGTGCCGTCGCTGCCGGGCTTCGGCTTCTCGACGCCGGTGACGAAGACCGGGGTCAACTTCGCCAGCACCGCCGATCTGTGGAAGACGCTGATGGTCGATGTCCTCGGCTTCGACCGCTTCGCGGCCCATGGCGGCGATTGGGGGACGCTCGTAACCAGCGCGCTGGCGCATAAATATCCCGAGCATGTCATCGGCATGCACACGACGATGGTCGCGCCGCTGACGGTCTATTCGGTCGAGCGGCCCTGGGACCTGACCGGTGGCGTGCCGGTGCCGCCGGAAATGCCGGCGGCGGAACGCGAGGCGATCTTCGCCTGGCAGAAGCGCATCGCCTCGCATGTCGCGGTGCACATGATCGATCCGCAGACCTTGTCCTATGCGCTGCACGATTCGCCGGTCGGCCTGCTCGCCTGGCTGATCAAGGGACGGCACAGCTGGGGCGACACGCGCGGCGATATCGAATCGCGCTTCGACAAGGATTTCCTGATCACCACGGCGATGATCTACTGGATCACCGACAGCTTCGTGACCACCGCGCGCTATTATGCCGAGGCGAGCCGAACACCATGGCAGCCGACCCATCCCGGCACCTCGGTCAGGGTGCCGGCGGGACTCAGCATCATGCCGCGCGACGGCACCTACGGCCCGTTCACCAGCGGCGATCCCGGCGAGATCTACGAGAATATCGTCTATCACGTGGTCAACGACGACGGCGGCCATTTCTCGCCGCTGGAAGTGCCTGACACCATCGTCCGCGACATCCGCGCGACCTTCCGCGATCTGCGCTGACAACTTTCCGCTCCTTGGGCACGGCTTTTGGATTGCTTTTCCTCGTCACCCCGGGCCTGACCCGGGGTCCCGCTGCCTTTTCTTTCAAAGATCAACGACAGTATCGCGGCTGTGAACAGAAAAGCGGAATCCCGGCTCAAGGCCGGGATGACGAATAAGAAATTGGCAGCGGCCTCACATCCAAGTCACCGAATCGAATGACAGGAAAAAAGCCCGGCGATTGCTCGCCGGGCTCTCAAAAGTCGCAATACGATGACGCAGGCTCAGGCGAGCTCGCGATAGACCTCGCCGATCTTCTTGCCGTCCTCGAAATAGCCGAGGCCATAGTCGCCCTTGATCGTCGTGCGCTGGGTCTGCCGCTCGTACTTCGGGTCATTGCCCTCGACCGCATGCAGCATCCGCCAATTGTCCCAGATGACCATGTCGGTCGGCGTCCAGTCGTGCCAATAGCTGTTGGCATCGGCCTGGCGGTTGAGCTCCTGGCAGGCCTCCTCGAACAGCGCCTCGCCCTCGGGCGTCTCATTATGCTCGAGGCCGACCGACATCCACGGGCCGATGTGCATCACCTTCTCGCCGGTCCGCCGGGTCCACACCGCCGGATGCATCGCGCGCGGGAAGATCTTGGCTTCCTCGACCGTCGGTGACGTGCCGTCGGGGTCGCCGAAGGTCTTGAAGGTGCGGCCGAAGCGCATCCGCGTGAGCCGCGTGTCGAGCGTGTAGATGACGTTCAGCCCCTCGATCTTCTCGCGCAGCGCGGGATCGAAATCCCGGTAGATGCCGACGCCGTCGGCAAAGCCGGTGCGGCCGCCCTCGGGCGCGTTGAGCTTGCAGCGCAGCACGCCGGCGCGATTGAGCTCGTCATTGTAGCAATGGTCGAAATGCCAGGGCGAGAAACGAGTGACGACTTTGCCGTTGATCTCGACCAGCCCGCGCAGATCGCCATTGCTGAGGTCGCGCGGCTTGGAGTGCATGTCGATCACGCCGATCGCTTTATTGTCGTTGACCCGCGCCGTGCCCTTGGTCGGGTGATCCTTCAGCGGACCGAAGACATTGCTGATCGCGAGGTGCATCTCGTCGGAGGATTCGACGCCCTTGAAGACGATCATGCCGCGATCCTCGAAGAGCGCGTTCAGCTCGGCGCGAACCTCGGGATCCGCCAGAGTCTCGTAGGTGGCGCCCTCGACGATCGAGCCGAAGGACAGATCGTCCCGCAGATTCCGCACCTTGATCTTCGACATCTCGAACCCTCTCCGATCTGAAAAGCAGATTATTTATATCACTTAGTAATACATAATATCTGTTAGTAACACGGTACACGCGGCGCCGATTCGGGTCAAGGAAACTGCCACCGCTCTTCCGCCCGCCCGAGGCGATCCTCTATGGACTCGGGGCACGACGGAATAAACGGCGGGAGGATGATATGGCGGACCAGGCAAACAGCGGCTGGACCAAGGGACCCGTGCCGCAGCCCGGCTTCTTCAAGCCGCCGACCGACTTCGACAGCCTGCCCGACGGCACACGCCACGAGAACATCATCTTCCTCGCCGAGGACGGCGCACCCTGCCAGGGCACGCTCTACAGCAAGGGCGGGGAGCGCACCGTGCTGTGCATCACCCATCCGCGCGCCGATCTGTCGCGGCATTATATGACGCCGGCCTTTCTCGACGCCGGCTACGCGGTCTTCGGCTTCACCCATCGTCACGGCACCAACGACTACCCGCTGCAGCATGAAGCGATGCTGATGGACATCGCCGGCGCGATCCGCATGCTCAAGGCCGACCGCGGCTTCGACAAGACAGTCCTCTTCGCCAACAGCGGCGGCGGCGGCATCTTCGGCTTCTATCAAGGACAGGCCGAAACCCAGCCGCCGGGGCGGCTTACGCATACCCCGGGCGGCGATCCGCTCGATCTCAACAATGCCGAGCTGACACCGGCCGACGGGCTGATCCTGCTGGCGACGCCGTTCGGCGAACCCGCGATCGTGGCGCGCGCGATCGATCCGTCAGTGACCGACGAGACCGATCCCCTCTCCTGCGATCCCGCGCTCGACATGTACAGCAGCGCCAACGGCTATCGTGCACCGCCGGAGTCGAGCCGCTACAGCGAGGAATTCCGTGCGCGCTATCAGGCGGCGCAAATCGCGCGCGTCGCCCGCATCGACGCCTACGCCAGATCGCTGATTGCCGAGCAATCGCGCTGGCGCGCGCAGATGCGCGATCCGGGCTTTGCCAAGCTGCCCGTCGACGAGCGTTCCTATATCATGCGACGTGCGGTCGACACACGGCCGGTCCGTGTCTATCGCGGCACCGCCAGCCTGGTCGATTGCGATTTGTCGATCTTCCCGTCGAAACGCGCGGTCGGCAGCTTCCTGACGTTCGACACCCAGGCGGCGAATTACGCGCGCGGCACCGCCGGCCATCTCAAATCGCCCCGTGCCTGGCTGTCCGCGGCCTCGGGGCTGAGCTCGCGCAGCTCGCTGCGCTACGGCCTTCCGCATATCCGCGTGCCGACCGCGATCCTCTGCTACACCGCCGACCGCGGCGTCTATCTCGATGATGTCGCCGAGATGCTCGCGCTCTCGGCGGCGAGCGACAAGCTGCTGCATCATATCGACGGCGATCATTTCGGCCTGCCGATCGACGGTGTCGCCGAACGCAATCCGCGAGAAACGGTGGCGAAGATCCTCGCCGACTGGCTCGGCCAGCGCTTCCCGGGGCGCTGACGTCGAGTTCAGGAGACAGCTCATGGCCAAATGGCAATATACCGAAGGCCTGCACGACATCGGCAACGGCATCTTCGCCTATCTCCAGCCCGATGGCAGCATGGGGCTGAGCAATGCCGGGCTGATCGTCGACGGCGAGCGATCGCTGCTGGTCGACACATTGTTCGATCTGCCGCTGACGCGAAAGATGCTCGACGCGATGCGCCGCGCAACCTCGGCCGCGGACAATATCGACATCCTCGTCAACACCCATGCCAATCTCGATCACACCTTCGGCAATCAGCTTGTCGAAGGAGCCGAGATCATCGCGTCGGCAGCCTGCGCGCAGGAGATGGCGGAGGAGAATCCGGGCTACCTCGACATGTTCCAGAACTGGCGCGACCATGGCTTGCAGGGCGAGGCGTTCCACCGCTCGATGGCGCGGTTCGACTTTCGCGACATCGTCATCACCATGCCGACGCGAACCTTCACCGAGAGCAAGTTGTCCGTGCAACTCGGCGATCGCATGGTCGATGTCTATCACGTTGGCCCGGCGCACACGCGCGGCGATGTCATCATCCATTCCCCGGCCGACCGTGTGGTCTACACCGGCGACGTGCTGTTCATCGACAGCCATCCGGTGATCTGGGTTGGCCCCTGGGACAATTGGATCCGCGCCTGCGAGCTGATCCTCGGCCTCGACGTCGATGTCGTCGTGCCGGGCCATGGACCGATCACCGACAAGGCCGGGGTGAAGACGATGATGGACTGGATCGTCTATCTGCGCGACGAGGCCCGCGCGCGATATGACGCCGGGCTGAGCCTCGAGGAAACCGTCCGGGACATCCGGCTCTATGTCCCGGTCAGCGAGTGGATCGACGCCGACCGGATCGTCAACAACGTCAACCTGCTGTTCGCCGAGTTCGGGGGCCGCGGCGTCGCGAAGAGCTTTGCAGAGATGCTCGCAATCCAGCAGCGCCTCGGCCTGATCCATCCGGTCACCGCCGCCGGCGGCGACGCGCATGATGGCCACAATCATGGCTGAGCCGCGCTGATGGCGCGCCTGCCCTATGCACCGACCAACGGTCCCGAGATCCGCGATCTCGTCGGCGACATCGTCGCGCAGCGCGGCGAGGTGCTGCATCTCTATCAGATGCTGCTGCACAGCCCGCCGATCACCGCGGGCTGGCTGCAGATGATGACCGCTGTCCGCCATGAAACCAGCCTGCCGGGATCCCTGCGCGAGCTGGTCATCATCCGCATCGGCTATCTTAACGACGCGCCCTATGAAGCCGAGCAGCACCGCCCGATCGCGCTGCGCGAAGGGTGCAGCGAAGCGCAGGTCGACGCGCTGCGCGATTGGCGAAATCACGCGGATCTCTTCGACGAGAAGCAGCAGGCCGCACTCGCCCTAACCGACAAGATAACGCACGACGTCCATGCGGATGACGCGACCTGGCAATTGGTCCGCAGCCAGTGGGACGAGCGCGAGCTCGTCGAGTTGGTCGTGACAATCGCCTCTTATAATATGGTGTCGCGCGTCATCGGCACGCTGCAGATCCATTCGGAAGATCCGCGGCCGTAACACCTCGCCCGCTCTTCTCGTCACCCCGGGCTTGACCCGGGGTCCCGCTTCTTCTTCTCGCAACCGCTCCAGTCGCCATTCCCAGGCCGAAAGGCAGCGGGATCCCGGGTCAAGCCCGGGATGACGAGAAGGGACAGTGGAGCAGGACGGAAGACCCTACAGCCATGGATCGACGTGGATCTTGAGGCTGCGCCGCGTGCCCGCGCGCAGACTGTCCATCACATCGGGAAAATCGTCGAGGCCGATCACATCGCTGACCATCAGCTCGGGATCGATGTCGCCGCTGTCGAAGGCGCGCGCCGTCTCGACGAACTCATCGGCGGTATAGGCCATCGGGAAGAACAGCTTCAGCTCCTTGAAGGTGCCGAGCGCCGGCGTCACCGGCTCGGGATACATGCACATGCCCATCGACAGCACCGTGCCCTGCGGCCGGACCAGCCGCATCGCCATTTCGAGCATGCCCGGCTTGCCGACGCATTCGGCGACGACATCGGGTGGCCCACCGAGGGCCTCGGCGATCTGCGCTTCCTCGGCATCGAACGAAATGACGCGGTCGGCGCCCAGCGTCATGACGACGTCGTTGCGATGCGTCGAGCGCGACATCACGACGATCTTCCCCGCGCCGAGCCGCCGCGCCCAGTAGATCATCGACAGCGCGACCGATCCGGCGCCGGTCACCAGCATCGTCTCGCCCGGCTCGAGCCGCGCCAGCCGCCAGGCATGGACGCCGCAGGCCATCGGCTCGATCAGCGAGCCGTCGGCGAAGCTCAGCGATTGCGGCAACAGCACCGCGCGTTGCGACGGGATCGCCATATACTCGCCGAAGCCGCCGCGCAGATGGCGCGGCGTCGCGCAGAACATCGCATTGCCGCTGCGACATCCGCGGCAATGGCCGCATGGCTCGATCGGCTGCACCGCGACGCGGTCGCCCGTCTTGAAGCCGCCAACGTCGCGGCCGATTTCGATCACCTCGCCGGCATATTCATGGCCGATCCGGCCGAGCGGCAGGGTGAAGGGCGCATCGCCACTCATCGAGACGTCGCTGCCGCAAATGCCGCAGCGACAGACCTTGACCAGCAGCTCGCCCGGCGCCGGCGCAGGATCGGGCAGCTGCTCGATGGTGATCGGCTTGCCCGCCCCGTTGAAGATCGCCGCACGCATCGCTGTCCTGTCTTTACAAATTCCAAGGCTTGCATCGGCTTCGGGGTGTGTCAATCGAAGGGCGGGACCGTCGCGGGAGGATCGGATCATGCCGTCGTTCGAGGTCGGATGCTTCTTTCCCTATAGCGAGATCGAGGTCGATCCCGTCCTGATGCGCGGCTTCGCCCGGTCGGTCGAGGCGATGGGCTATGACTATCTCGCCAACGCCGATCACGTCATCGGGGTCAACCGCGCCAGCCGCCCGGACTGGCCCGGCCATTATGACGTGACCGAGCGCTTCTACGATCCGCTGATGCTGTTCAGCCATCTCGCGGCGGTGACCGAGCGGATCCAGTTCATCTCATCGGTGATCGTCGCACCGCAACGCCAGACCGTGCTGCTCGCCCAACAGGCGGCTAATCTCGACGTCTATTGCAACGGCCGGCTGAAGCTCGGCTTCTCGCCCGGCTGGAACGCGATCGAAAGCGAAGCGCTCGGCATGTCGTTCGCCGATCGCGGCGCGCGGTTCAACGATCAGATCCCGCTGCTCCGCCGGCTCTGGTCGGAGCCGCATGTCGTCTACAAGAGCGAATTCCACAACATCCCCGATTGCGGGCTGACCGTGCCGCCGATCCAGCGGCCGATCCCGATCATCGTCGCCGGCAATGCGCCGGTGGCGATGCGCCGCGCCGCGCGGCTCGGCGACGGCTGGATGCCCTTCCTCACCGCCGACAATGCCGCCGAGAAGATCGGCCGCTATCACGACGCCGTTCTTGCGGAGGGACGCGATCCCGCCGATGCGCCGCTTTACGTGCTGGTCCATCTCGGCAGCGGTAAGGACGGCGCCGGCGACGGCACTTTCCGCGACCCCGAGCAGGTCGCCGAGGACGTCGAGATCTGGCGCGAGGTCGGCGCCGGCGCGGCGCTGATCAACAGCATGGAGCGCGACCTCAACGGTGCCGCTGCCCATCTCGACGCCTTCGGCCGCATCGCCGAGCTGCTCAAGCTGCCGCTCAACTGAGCAAACAATCCATCCGGACGGATTGTCTCCCCGCCGAATCGCCCGCATAATCTCTGCAGAACAGGGGAGGATCGGGCTTGCGCAGACTGGCCGGCCAGATTGCGATCGCCTGGGCGGTATCGCTCGCCGCCTGCTCGGGCGACGCGCCGCCGCCACCGCCGGTCGAGGTCTCGGTGGTTCGCGTCGGCTCGGCTGCGCAGCCGCTCGACCTCGCCTATTCCGGCCGCACCCGTGGCGCGCGCGAGATCGAGGTTCGCGCCCGCGTCTCGGGCATTCTTGAGCGACGCTATTATAAGGAAGGCGAATCGGTTGCCGCCGGCGACCGGCTGTTCCGAATCGATCCCGCCCAGTTCATCGCCGCGGTCGACAGCGCGCAGGGGCGGCTCGGCATCGAGAGCGCACGTCTCGCCCAGGCCGAACGCCAGCGCGCCCGGGTCAACGAGCTCTTCGCGCGCGGCTTCGTCAGCGGCCGCAACCGCGATCAGGCCGAGGCCGATTACGCCACTGCCCGCTCCTCGGTGGCCGCCGCCCGCGCCGAGTTGCAGCGCGCCCGGCTCGACCTCTCCTACACCGATGTGCGCGCGCCGATCGGCGGCGTGACGGGTCTCGAGACGCGCTCCGAAGGCAGCCTGATCGACGCCACCGATGCCGACAAAAGCCTGCTGACGACGATCGCCCAGACCGACAGCCTCTATGTCGATTTCTCGATGCCCGAAGCCGAGGCGCAGCTATTGCGCGCCGTGCTCGATCGCGGCGGCATCAATGTCCGGCTGCTCGCGACCGGCTCCGACGCGCTGCTCGCGACCGCGCCGATCACCTTCATCGACACGCGCGTCGACAGCGGCACGGGCACGGTCAGCGTCCGCGCGACGCTGAGCAATGCCGGGCCCAAATTGTCGCCGGGCCAGTTCGTCCGGGTTCAGCTCGCCGGGCTCGCCGCGCCGGTCGGCACCTATCTCCCGGCGCGGGCGATCAACCATGGGGCCAAGGGCCCCTTTGTCTGGAAGATCGACGGCAAGGGCCTGGCCGACATGCATCCGGTTACGCTCGGCCCCTCGATCGGCAATCTCATCCGGGTCGACAAGGGAGTCCGGTCCGGTGACCGCGTCGTCGTCGACGGCGTGCTCAAGCTCCAGCCGGGCAGCACCGTGCACATGGTGGCGGCCAGGCTAGACGCGGAACAGACGGCGTCGCGATGATCGGGCGGTTCATCGACCGGCCGCTGTTCGCCTGCGTCGTCTCCGCCTTCATCGTCATCGCCGGGTTGGTCGCGCTGCGCTCGCTGACGATCAGCCTCTATCCCGACATCCTGCCGCCGATGGTCGAGGTGCAGACCTCCTATCCCGGCGCCTCGCCCGAGGTGTCGGCGGAAACCGTCGCCGCCCCGCTCGAGCAGCAGATCAACGGCGCCGAGGACATGATCTATCTGCGCTCGGCCGCGGCAGCGAGCGGCCAGGTCCAGGTGGTGGCGAGCTTCGCCGTCGGCTCCAATCCCGACAAGGCGGTGGTCGACGTCCAGAACCGGGTGCAGGCGGCGCTGCCGTTGCTGCCCGAGGAGGTTCGCCGTCAGGGGCTGGTGGTGCGCAAGCTGAACTGGACCGCGGTCGCCTATGTCACGCTCGACGCCCCCGACGGCCGCTATGACGACAGCTTCATCTCCAATTACGCCCTGATCAACATCGTCGACGAGCTGCGCCGGCTGCCCGGCGTGGGATCGGTCAGCGCTTTCGGTGGCAGCGAGCATTCGATCCGCATCTGGCTCCGCCCCGACCAGCTCGCCCAGGCCGACCTCACGCCGATGGACGTCGCCAAGGCCGTGCGCGAGCAGAACAGCCAGTTCGCGACCGGCCGGATCGGCGCGGAGCCGATGGTCGAGCACGTCGACCAGAGCCTCAGCATCACCACCCGCGGCCGCCTGTCCGATCCGCATGAGTTCGAACGCATCATCCTCAAGGCCGAGCCCGGCGGGCGCATCACCCGGCTCGGCGACGTCGCCAGGGTCGAGATGGGCGCGCGCGAATATGACGTGACGACGACCAAGAGCGGCAAGCCGGCAATGATCATCGGCGTCTTCCCCCAGCCCGGCGCGAATGTCCTCGACATCTCCAATGGCGTGCACGCGACGATGGAGCGACTGCAGGCGCGCTTTCCCGCCGGGCTGCGCTGGCAAATCCCGTTCGACACGACCGATTTCGTCCGCGTCGCGATCAAGGAGGTGCTCAAGACGCTGGCCGAGGCGATCGCCCTCGTCTTCCTCGTCGTCTTCCTGTTCCTCAGGAGCTGGCGGGCGACGCTGATCCCCTGCCTGGCGGTGCCGATCTCGCTGACCGGCGCGCTCGCTGGCATGTATCTGCTCGGCGCCTCGATCAATCTCGCGACGCTGTTCGCGATGGTGCTGTCGATCGGCATCGTCGTCGACGACGCGATCGTCGTGCTGGAAAATGTCGAGCGCCACATGCGCACGGAAGGCCTCGACGCACGCAGCGCGACGCGGCGGGCGATGAACGAGGTCTCCGGGCCGCTGGTGGCGATCGTGCTGGTGCTGACCGCGGTATTCCTGCCCGTCGCCTTCCTCGGCGGACTGACCGGCGAGATCTATCGCCAGTTCGCGATCACCGTCTCGGTCTCGGTGATCGTCTCGGGCTTCGTCGCGCTGACTTTGACGCCGGCGCTCTGCGCGCTGCTGCTGAAGCCAGCGGATCACCGGCCGCGCGGTCTGCTCGCCCGGGTGAACGACTGGTTCGAGCGAACGACATCGGCCTATGCCCGCGGCGCCGCCTGGCTGATTCGCCGCACCGGCGTCGCCGCCCTGTCGATCGCCGCAATGCTGCTGATGACCTGGGGACTGGCGGTGATGATCCCCGGCTCGCTGATCCCCGAGGAGGACCAGGGCTATGTCATCGCCCTGCCCTTCCTGCCGCCGGCCGCCTCGCAGCAGCGCACCACCGCGGTGATGCGGGCGATCGAAGAACGCTTCGAGAAGGATCCGGCGGTGCTCGAGACCGTCTCCTTCGGCGGCCTCGACCCCTACGCCTTCGTCCAGCGCTCGGGCACCGGCAACAGCTTCATCACGCTGAAGCCGTGGGACGAGCGCAAGGATCCGGCGATGCAGTCGCCGGCGATGGTCCGCGAGGTCAACAAGCTCAACGACACGATCAAGGACGCGATGGTGATCGGCGCGCCGCCGCCGCCGATCGAGGGGCTGTCGTCGACCGGCGGCTTCGAGGGCTTCGTCCAGTCGCGCAACAATGCGGACTATAAGGCGCTGGAGGCGAACACCGCCAAGCTGGTTGCCGCCGCCGCCAAGCGGCCCGAGCTCGCCGGGGTGTTTTCCAGCTTCACTGCCGAGGTGCCGCAATATCGCCTCGACATCGACCGCGACCAGGCCAAGCTGCTCGGCGTCGACATCGACGCGCTCTATGCGACGCTGCAGAGCACCTTTGGTAACTACTACGTCAACGACTTCAACCTGAATGGCCGGGTCTATCGGGTGCAGATGCAGGCCGAGGCGCGCTATCGCGCCCATGCCGAGGATCTGCGCGACGTCTATGTCCGCAGCCGCGACGGCCGGCCGATCCCGATCACCGCGCTCGGCCAGGTCAAGATGATCACCGGGCCGGATCTGGTCGAACGGTTCAACGTCTTCCCCGCCGCCCGTCTGCTCGGCGGGCCGGCGCCGGGCTACAGCTCGGGCCAGGCGCTGGCGGCGATCGAACAGGTCGCGCGCGCGACGCTGCCCGACGGCTATACCCTCGAATGGAACGCCCAGGCCTTCCTCGAAAAGCAGAGCGCGGACAGCAGCGCCGGCCTCTATCTGCTCGGGCTGCTGATGGTGTTCCTGATCCTCGCCGCCCAATATGAACGGTTGACGCTGCCGCTGGCGGTTATCCTTTCCATCCCGTTCGCCATCTTCGGCGCGCTGCTCTCGGTCTGGCTGCGCGGGCTGCAGAACGACCTCTATCTCCAGATCGGGCTGGTCACGCTGATCGGGCTGTCGGCCAAGAACGCGATCCTGATCGTCGAGTTCGCCGCCCGGCTGGTGCGCGAGGGCTGGGGCATGGCCGACGCGGCGATCGAGGCGGCGCGGCTGCGCTTCCGCCCGATCGTGATGACCTCGCTGGCGTTCATCCTCGGCGTTCTCCCGCTCGCGATCAGCAGCGGGGCGGGGGCGAACGCGCGCCATTCGATCGCCATGGGGGTGATCGGCGGAATGCTTGCGGCGACCTTCCTCGCACCTTTGTTCACCCCGCTGCTGTTCATCTGGTCGCAGCGGCTCGGCCAGATCCTTCGCCGGCGCTTCGCCCCGCGCCAGGCCGAACAGGAACGGATTCCGGCGGAGTGAACGCGCGATGAGCACCGCCCATCACCGGCCCAAACAGCCTGATGCAACGAAGCAACAGTTGCTGACCGTGGCGACACAGTTGGCAATCGAGCAGGGCGTCGCGGGACTGACCCTCGACGCCGTGATCCGCGGCGCGGGGATCAGCAAGGGCGGCCTTCAGCACCACTTCCCGACCAAGGCTTCGCTGCTCGAGGGGCTGGTGAACGGGCTGATCGACAGCATGATCGCCGAGATCGAGGCGGAGACCGAACGCGACCCCGTTCGCCCAGGCGCGGCCGCCCGGGCTTATCTGCGGGTCGTCGCGGCGATGGGCAGCCGACCCCCCGAACAGCAATATTGGCGAGCGCTGACGATCGCCTGCTACGTCGAGCCGGCGTTATGGCAGCGCTGGCGGGAGGCATCGGACCAGCTCCGCGCCGCCGATTTCACCGACGGATCCGATCCCGAGGAAGGCCTCGCCGTTCGCCTGATCGCCGAAGGCATATGGGCCTCGGACATGTTCGACCTCTATGGCATCACCCCCGAACAGCGGCGTTCGCTGCTCAAGCGATACGCCCCAGGGCGGGTCAAGACGGTCGGCGCGAGGCGGCGAACAGCCAAGCCCATCGCATGACGACGGGCTCGCGTGCGGCCCACCGTTCGCCCCGCCGGCGTTCAGGCGAGGCGGTGGCTCAGCGTTATTTCGGCGTTCAGCAATTTCGAGACCGGGCAGTTCGCCTTGGCGTCGGCGGCGATCTCGGCGAAACGTTCGGGGGCGATGCCCGGCACGGTCGCGACCAGATCGAGATCCGAACGGCTGATCCTGAACCCCTCGCCCTCGCGTTCGAGCGTCACCTTGGCGTTCGTCTCGAGCTCGCCTTCGGCGAACCCCGCACGCGACAGGGCGAACGCCAGGGCCATGGTGAAGCAGCTGGCGTGCGCCGCGGCGATCAACTCCTCGGGATTGGTCCCCGGCTGTTCGCCGAAACGCGTGCCGAAGCCGTAAGGGCTGTCGGCGAGCACGCCCGATTGGGTCGAAATGAAGCCCGCGCCTTGCTGGCCGAGGCCGACGTAGCGGGCGGACGCTGTCCGGATCATGGCTGGGTCCTCCCCGTTCGCCTCCTGAACCCGGTCAGCACAGGCAAGTTCCAGCCCGAACGGCTGGCCCGGTTCAGGCGCCGGCCTGGCCGTAGCCCTGTTCGCAGGTCCGCGCGAGCGCCTGTGCCTCGGCGATCTGTTCGGGGGTCATCCGCTCCCCGATCGCATCGCGGTTCCGCGCGCTCTCGCTGTTCCCCGAACCCGCCGCCAGGTTGAACCACATATGCGCCCGAACCCAGTCCTGCGCGACACCTGTCCCATTTCCGTACATCGCGCCGAGAATATACTGCGCGTCGGCATGGCCCTGTTCGGCCGCGCGCCGATACCATTTCGCCGCCTGGGGATAGTCCTGCGCCGCACCCGTTCGCCCGCAGTACATCGTGCCCAGATAATATTGCCCGTCGGCGTTCCCCTGCGCCGCAGCCAGGCGCGACCAGTGTTCGGCCTGTTCGTCGTCCTGGGGAACGCCGATCGCGTTCGCGTACATCGCGCCGAGATTGGCCTGGGCGCGGGCGTGCCCCTGTTCGGCGGCGAGCCGGTACCAGCGTTCGGCCTCGGCATAGTCGCGGGCAACGCCGCTGCCGCTGACGAACATTCCGCCGAGATTATAGCGCGCGTCGGCGTTGCCCTGTTCGGCGGCGAGGGTGAACAGCCTGAGCGCCTCGGCATGGTCCTGGGCGACGCCGATCCCGTTGCAGTGCATATAGCCGAGGTTGCACTGGGCGACCGGATCGCCCTGTTCGGCCGCCCGGCGCGTTCGTCCCAATTCGAGACGATCCTCCCAGGGGCGAATATCGGTGCGGCGAAGCGCGACGATCTGTTCACGCCCCTGTTCGGTGAGCGGGTCGATGCCGGCGGCGATCAGCTTGCGATATTCGCCCGCACGCTTGCGCGCCTCGCCGAGCGACACGGTGGCGGCCGAGCCGAGGCCATAGTCGCGCCGGCGGCCGTTCGCCTGCAGGCGCAGCAGCCAGCTTTTGGTCCCGCTCGGCTTGACGTTCAGCAGCAGCCCGTCGCCGTCGCCATAACGGCCCGGCTGCTTGATCGTCCGCACCTGAGAGGCGGTCAATTTGCCCATGCGACTGCCGAGGTTCCCACATCGGTGCCAACATGCGCGCCAGCCCGATCTCACCGCTATCAGCGCATGGAGATCTTTATTCGACTATAAGTCATAAAGTTAAGGCGCCCGTATGAAACCACGCCTGGTACCCACATTGGCCCCGGATTCCAGCCTGCTAAGGGCAGAATTGGGGCGCTGGGCACAAGCCGGGCTGGCCGCCAGCGAGACCTGCGGTCTCCAGGAGCAATCCTGGCTGATCGGGTCCCCGGCGATCGGGCCGGCGATCGCTCGCCCGAAGCGAACGGTCGCGAACGCCGGGCTCGGAGCCTCGGCTGAAGCGGGCGCGTTCGAACGCCTGCAAGGAGGTCAGGCGGCAAAGCCGGCCTGAGCGTTCGTCTGGTTTGGCCCGGGGCGAACGGGCGGGACACAAGTCCCGTTCTGGGACAGCTCAGTCGGTCGCGCCGCCCTGGATGATCTTGCGCCACCAGGGGCGGTGATCACCATCCGCCGCAGCGGTCAGCTCGGCGACGCGTGCGCTCAGCCGTTCGATCTCGACCTTGAGCTCGCTTTCCCGAACGGCGCTGGCGGCCAGTTCCTCGCTCGCCTTCTCGCGTGCGCTGGTTTCCTCGAGCAGCCGATTGGTCAGCGTCGCGACCCGTGCGGTGAGGGTCGAAACGAGCGCGTCGCCGCCCTCCGCCCCGACGATCTCGTCGAGATCGAAGTCATCGTTCGCCGAACGCGGTTCTGCCTGAACATCGGCGGGCTCGGCGTTCGCGGCCGCTTCAGCCAGCGCCGGCTGTTCGGCCGCCGCAACCGTTTCAGTCGCCGCTGCCTGTTCGGGCTCCGCGGATTGTTCGGGCTGTTCGGCCGGGAAGGGCCGTTCGGGCGCGGCGGCCTGTTCGGCCTGCGCCGGCTGTTCGGGGGTCGGGATCGGTTCGCCGGGCGCCGAACGGTCGACCATCGCCGGCGGCATATGGGGGTGCTGGGGCTCGAACGATACGCTCACCTTGGGGGGCACATACGGTTCGACCGTCGGCGAATGTTCGGCCGCCGCGGCGGGCGCGGTGGGGTGTTCGGCCGTCGCGGCCGGCTCGGCGGAGGCCGGCTGTTCGGCCGCGACCGCCGCCGAACGTTCGGCGGTCGCCGCCGCCTTGGCGAGCATGCCGTCGAGTTCGGCGGACGGGATCTCGACCAGGCGTTCGCCGCCGGGAGACTCGTCTGGGAGCAAGCGCCACGCCCCGGCCTTGGCCTTCCTGTTCGCCTTCATGCGGGCGGCGTCGGGCGAAATGCCGAGCCGTTCGGCAATGTCGCGATAGGTGAGCCGATAGAAGCCGTCAGCCATTTTGCGTCGTCCCCAATGCCCGTTGTTCGCCCCTGTTCTACCGGCCGATGGTGAACGAATTAGCGCATATCCGAAGATTGTTCGGCCCGGACTGAACGCCGCCTGGGCGCACCGCAGCCGGCCGAACAGGCATTGCGGGATCGGACCGACATGTCCCGTTTCAGGACAGACCGTCGGCGGCGCGTCGGGTTCGATCGCGGCGATCGCGCGCCGAGGACCGGAGGCTGGACGGCGAACGCGAGCGCGTCCACGGCGTTCGCCGTCGGATGCTTCCCCGTTCGATCCGCGACGGCCCACGATCGCTCACCCGGGCCGGCAGTTTCGGCAACGACCCGATCACCCTCAGCGCTCGCGCACCTCAGCCGCCCCGGCCAACCAGCAGGGGCGCACGCCACGGCGGTATCGGGTGGCCACGCTTCCTCTACGCGCGCGCCGCGCGCGCGCGTAGAGAGCAGGCGGCAGCCAGGAGACGCTGCCGAGGGCCGGATCGCCGCCTTGGTTCCCACGCTCGGACCCTACGGTCTTGATCGCCCGGTCCCCACATCGGTGTGTGCCCAGGAGGGGAAGTACCCAGTTCATGGTCATGACGGTTCCCACAATCCCTGGTTCGCGCCGGGTACAGGGCGGCCTCTCGCTGCCGTCCGGGCGATCGCAGTCCCCCTCAAGGAAGGCCCGCTGGCGATCGCCCAGCCCGACCGGGGTCCTGGCAGCCGTCCCGAACCATGGGGTGCCGTGCCCGAGCCCTGATCTTCTGGCCCACGGACGAGCGCGCCGACGGGCCGCTCGCCGCTGCGGGCGGCCGCTGGACGGCTGAACCGATCACCGGCGAACGCGGCGGGCTATCCATCGCCGCTTCTGCCCGGCCTGTGCCAGTTCGGGACAATGCTGAACCGCCAGCAAGGGCGTCACCGGCGGGTGCGATTGATCCGGACGCAGGGCTGTTCGGCCCTCGCGGCTGATCGGACCCCGTTCGGCGGCTTGAGGCGAACGGCAAGCCGCTCGCGCGCCGCAAGCCAGCTGGGGAGCGTTCGGTTAACGTTCGTCAACCATGCCGGCGGCCGGGTCGGTGTTCACCGCCAGCCGCTCGCCCGAACACGGTTGGGTTGCGATCGGCCGCCGGCCTCGCCGTTCGGTCCGGCGCATCCGCCGACGTTCGCCTGACCGAACGCGATCGTCGCCGACCCTGGGCCCGTGCGGGCGGCCCGGCCGAACGATCGGGGTCCAGTGATCCGGGGTGATCGGCGGGCGCACGCCGGCGGCTCGGCCGAACCGGGCCGCACGGTTAATTCTCGTCAACCATCGCGGCCGGACCGGCCGGCGTTCGCCGCCGCCGCCCGGGCCCGAACAGCCGCCGGGTCGCCGGCCCCGTTACGGCGAACGGCGATCGCCCTGTCCCGATCAGATCGATTGCAGACCGTTCGGTTAATTCCCGTCAACCAAGTTGGCGGCCAGCCGGCGTTCGCCGCCGCGGACTGGTCCGAACGCGGCCGGCCCGAACGTCGGGATCGGGGACGAACGCACGGCGCTGTCCCGAGCCGAACATTCGGCGAGGGTTCGGTTAACACCCGTCAACCATAGCAGCCCGTCGCGAGCGTTCGCCGTCGACGCAGCGGCCGAACCTCGATCGGCCCGAATTGACCCCCGGGCCCGAACGCCTGGGGACGGGCATGGCGAGCCGTGCCCCCATGCGACAGGAACGGGCGAACGCCGGAGCCGGGCGAGACCGCCGACCGGCGAACGGCTCGACCTCGGAGGGCAGGTTCAGGGGCGATGGCGAACGCCGCGAGGTCCGCTCTGTTCGCCGGCAGCACCGGCCGGGCCCGAACGAAGGGCTGCGATCCGCCCAAGCGGCCTGCCGGGATCGGTCCGGGCGCAAGCCTGACCCGGCGTGCCCTCCGCGGGCCCATCTCCGATCGGCTGCCGGCACGGCGTTCGCCAGGGAGCGTCCCGGATCCCTGGTCATCCCTCCGACACAGCTCACAGCTGGCCCTGGACAGGGTGCCCGGCCTCCCAGAGGCGCCGTTGGGCGTCGCTCACGTCTCTGTCCCCACAGCGCATCCCCACAGGCCGCGAGCAGCGGGAGCCCACAAGCCTCGTGTCCACCAGCCGCATGCCAAGGGAAATCGTGGAGAATTCCGCATTGCATTGCAAAGCGGTCCCCACAGATCGGCAGGCACATGTCGGCGATTGGCCGTCTCTGCGCGGCGAACGAACCGGCATGCGCCGGTCTGACGCCCACCGTGGGCGTGCCTGCCACCGCCTCGGCACAGGCCGGCCGCACCCGGGGCGGTGAAATCGACGATCGGGAGGCCATCCCGGCGGCCCGGCGTTCGCCGCCACCACCGATCAAGCGCCCACGAGCGCGATCGGCGAACCACCGGGCGAACATGGCGGACGGGATGGCGGGTGCCGGCGGGCTTCCCGGCGGTCTGCGGCCGGCGGGTCCCGGTTGCGGCGAACGCATGAGGCGCCGCCGTCCTCCTGGCTGAACAGATCTCGCCGATCCGGCGCCTTCGATCGGCCCCTGGGCGAACGACCGGCCTATGGACGAGCCCGGGCGCGAACGGGATGTTCGGTTAAGCGGCGTCAACCATAGCGCGGGGCTGGCACCGTTCGCCGGCGGGGGGCGTATCCGAACGCGGGGCGCCGCGGGCGTTCGCCGACCTAGCAATCGCGCGGCACGCTGCTGGCCGCAGTGGCCGTTCGTCACGAGCCCGGTTCGAACCGTTCGGCCGGCGACGGTTCAGCGCTTCGCCTCAGCAGAGTCCTTTGCTGCGTTCGTCCCCGGCTCCTCCCCCACCCGGCCGAACAGGATGGCGTTCGGCCCGCGCCCTTCCCGGCCGCGACGAACGGCCGGCGAATGGACCGGCCCGGGTCCGAACGGGATGTTCGGTTAAGCGGCGGCAACCATAACGCCGGGCCGGCGCCGTTCGTCGGCAGGGGCGCATCCGAGCACGTGGCCGCCGCGGGCGTTCGTCGACCCGGTCATCGACGTCGAACGTCGTTGGCCACGGTACCCGTTTGTTACGCTCCCGTTTCAACCGTTCGGGCGGCGGAGGTTCAACGCTTCGCCCCGGCAGGGTCCTTCGCCGCGTTCGTTCCCGGCGCCTCCCCCGGCCGGGCGAACAGCTCGGCGTTCGGCGCGAGCTCGTTCCCGGCCGCGACGAACGGCTCGGCGTTCGCCGGCAGGCTGCGGATGTGGATGTCGCGTTGCGGGAAGGGCAGGCCGATCCCGTTCTCCCCGAACAGCCGCCAGACACGGTTAAGAATGTCCGAACGCACATTGCCCACTCCGGCCTCCGGATCCGCCACCCATACCAGGATGTCGTGTTCGACCGAACTCTCCCCGAACGCCCTGAGCCAGACCGACGGCTTGGGTTCGGGGAGAACGCGGGAGGATGCGGTCGCCGCCTCGATCATCAATTTCTGGGCGAGGGCGAGATCGCAGTCATAGCCGACCCCAACCGGGATATGGATGCGAACGTTACGGCTCGAGTACGACCAGTTCTCGACCGGCTCGGTCATGAGCTTCTCATTAGGGATGAGATGCTCCTTGCCGTCGCGGGTGACGACCGACACTGCCCGAACGCCGATCTTGCTGATCGTGCCGAACGTTTCGCCGACGACGATGACGTCGCCCGGTTTGACCGAACGGTCCATCAGCAGGATCAGCCCGGCGAGAAGGTTACCGAAAGTTTTCTGCAGGCCGAAGCCGACCGCCAGGCCGAACGCGCCGGAGAAGACGGCGAGCGCGGTCAGGTCGATCCCGAGCAGATCGACCCCGAACATGACCGCCGCCGCCACCACTCCGATGCCGGCGATCTTCTGGGCGAGCACGCGCTGCGACACGTCGAGCGCGGTCAGCCGCATGATCGAATGGGCTAACAGCCGGTTCACCAAACGCGCGAGGACGAACAATACGGCGGCGACGATGATGAAGTTGATGGCGCCGAGCAGGGTGAACCTGTGTGTCCCGACGGACACAGCGAACGCGTCGAGGCCGCGGATCAATGGCTGCAGTCCGCCGAGCGATCCGGCCGTCGCCGCCACGAGGGCTATGCCCGCGAGGATCGTCGCGAACGCCGCGCCGAGCCCGGTCGCGCGGGACAGGGCGAACGCCAGCAGCGCGCAAGCCATGCCCAATGCGGCGGCAAGGATCGTCGCGGCGATCGGGCCGAGAGCGACGGCATCGCCGACAACGACCAGGATGACGACGGTCAGCGCATAGCGGATCACCGCGCAGATCATCGCCGCGATCTGTTCGCCCCGAACGCCGGCGCGGCGGCGCCACCAATCGGCGACGCGCGGCCCGAGCCGATGGCCGGCGAACCAGCCGATGGTGTACGCGCCGGCAACCAGAACGATCGCAACCGCGATCGCGGGCAGGTTCGGCGACCATGTCACCGGCAACCCGAACTCGGCCAGCCAGCGATGCCAATCCATCGTCACGCTCCCGCCGGCGCGCCTTGGGCGCAGCCAGCAGGCGATCAACGCTGCACAAGCCGAAACGGTGCCGTATCAAACGCGCGGGCAAGGCCGCGATGGTTTAGCCGGCGTTAGCTCAATTGCCGCTGGGCCCGAGCTTGAGCGCCGAGCCGCCGTCACGGAAGCCGCCGGTGTCGTTGACGATCAATGTGCCGTTGCCGCGGACCTTGAGCTCGACCCGCGCGCCGGTGCCAGCGAAGATCCGCGCGATCTGGATCGCGGTCAGCTCCCGGAGCGGCAGGCCGTCGATATGGGTGATCACCATGCCCTCGGTCACGCCGGCGCGTTCGGCGGCGGAGTTCTTGGTGACCCTGGTGATAACCGCTCCCGACGGATCCTTCGCGAAGCCCATCCCATGCTGCTGGCTCGGCAGCCAGTCATCGCCGGCTGCCTCCGCCCGAACCACCGCCGGCATCGCCGAAAGCGTCATGCCGATCACCGATGCCGCCAGGACGAGCGCGGCTCTCGTCGCCATCCTTCCCCTCACCGCCGGTCGACTGCGGCCTAGGCCGAGGCCAGCGCGGCCCGCGCCTTCTCGTCCGCCGCGACGATATCGGCGACGCCGATCTCATAGGCCGGGGTACCGGTCGCCGCATCGGCTTCGATCCGGACCCGGCCGTTGCTGATGAAGAAATAGACGCAGTCTTCCAACGTCGAGGTCGCGTCATGGACCGCGCCGGCCGGCTCATAACCATAGTCGCCCGGGCCGTAGACGCCGTCGCGCACCTTGATGCTGCCGGTCAGCATGAGGAAATGCGCGTCGGCGAGATGGACGTGCGGGGCGGCGACATAGCCCTTCTTCCATTTCAGCAGGCTCGCCCAGCCACCGCCATCGAGATCCGCCCAGAGCAGTTTCGACCAGGCCTGGCCGGGATCGGTCTCGACCCACGGCTTGTCCGCCGCGCCGGCCAGCGCCAGCGGGATGCGAGTTTCGAGCAGCTCTTCCATGACGATTCCTCTCCGCCTGCTTGACGCCCCTCTACCATCTCTGCCGCGCCGATGACATGAAGTCACGCGAGGCCGGGCGCACCGGCACGGGGATTCAGACGGAGAGCATGCGATGGAATTCTGGACTGCTGCGACCAATGCGCCCGGCCAGGCGGCCCAGATGGCACGCGACGCCGAGGCGCGCGGCTTCGACGGCGTCAGCATGGGCGACACCGCGACGCTCGCCGCCGACCCTTACGTCGGGCTGACCGTCGCCGCGCACACCTCGCCCAAATTGAAGCTGATCGTCGGCGTGACCAATCCGGTGACGCGCCATCCGGCGCTGACCGCCTGCGCCATCGCCAGCGTCCAGATCGAATCGAAAGGCCGCGCCGTGCTCGGCATCGGCCGCGGCGATTCGGCGGTGTCGAAATTCGGGCTGAAGGCGGCGTCCGCCAGCGAGCTCGAAACCTATATCGCCCGGCTGCAGGGCTATCTGCGCGGCGACAAGGTCGAGATGAACGGCAAGGCGTCGAGCCTCGAATGGCTCAAGGCGCTCGACCTGCCCAAGGTGCCGGTCGATGTCGCCGCGACCGGCCCGAAGGTGATTGCCGCCGGCGCGCGCCAGGCCGAGCGGATCACCTTCAACCTGGGCGCCAATCCCGAGCGCATCGCCGAAGGCATCAAGCTCGCACGACAGGTGCGCAAGGACGCCGGGCTGCCAGCGGATGGTCTCACCTTCGGCGCCTATCTGCCGGTCGCGCCGCACCCCGACATCAAGGCCGCGCGGCTGCTGGTCAAAGGGGTGACCGGCGTCTACGCGCGCTTCCAGGCGATGCCCGGCCATCCGAGCGATCTGATCTCGCAGGAAGACCGCAAAGTGATCGAGACGGTCGGCGCCAATTACAACAACGCCCATCACGGCCGCGCCGACGCCAGCCATGCGGTCTATCTCGAGGATGAGTTCGTCGACCGCTTCGCCGCGATCGGCAGTGCCGAGCAGGTCGCGGAACGGCTCGCCGGCCTGTTCAAGCTTGGCCTCGACTGGCTGCTGATGGTCGGCCCCAACCGCCGCGCCGATGCCGATGCGGCCGAGGAAAGCTGGCGGCTGCTGTCGGAGGTGGTGATGCCGGAGGTGCGGCGGACGAAGTGATCTAATTGCCCCTCCCTTTACTAGGGAGGGGTATGGGGGTGGGTATCGCCGCGACACGCGGCGGCCGATCGTCCCCGTAGTTGCGCATGCGTCGTCAGCAAAAGCGCTGTCGCGCCTACCCACCCCTAACCCCTCCCTACCAGAGGGAGGGGAAGAAGAGGGGAGCCGCGAAGCTTGGGGGAGGAAATAATGCGCAATCTGGCCTGGCTGTTCATCGCCGTCACCGGCGCGACGCCGTTCCTCGCGACGGTGCTCGGCTATGGCGGCACACTGTTTTTGATGGCGGCGTCGATGCTCGGCTTTGCGGCGGTGCACGGCACAGTGCGTTACGGCGCGAAACCGATCGCGCTGTTCCTCGTCGCCGGCTTCATCGTCGGCAATTTTTTCGAGGATCTCAGCATCGCGACCGGCTTTCCTTATGGCCTGTTCCATCACCTGCCGGTCGCCGGTCCGAAGATTTTCTACGTGCCGATCGCGGTCGGGCTGACCCATGCCGCCGCCGCCTATCTCGCCTGGAGCATGGGCAGCCTGTTGCTCGGCCGCGCCGATCAGGATCGCCGCGCGACCGGCGCGATCGCCATTGCGCTGGTCGGCGCCTTCGTCGTCACCGGCTGGGACGCGACCGGCGATGCCGCCGCAGCGACGATCACCCGCGGCTGGGTCTATCCCCATGGCGGCGGCTATTTCGGCGTGCCGCTGACCAACTTCCTCGGCTGGCTGCTCGCCGGCTTCTGCTACACGCTCGCCGGTGGGCTATGCCTGCGCGGCGCGACGGTCGCGACGCAGCCGCGCAGCTGGTCGCTGCAACCGTCGGCGCTGCTGTTCCTGCTCGCGATGCAGCCGATCCTCGGCCTCGCCTTGCCGGACCGGGTCGTGCAGGATCCGTCCGGCCAGAGCTGGCACAGCCTCGCCCTGTTCCAGACGGAAACCGTCGCGGCGTTGATCGGGCCGATCTTCGCGTCGGTGCTCGCGGTGGTGCTGGCGTTGAGGACGCCGAAGGATGGTGCGCGCAGGTAGGCCCACTGGATTCCCGCTTTCGCTGGAATGACGAAGAAGAAGAGGACTCCGTATCGCGTCGACCGTCATTCCCGCGAAAGCGGGAATCCAGACGAACGTCGTCGCAAGGCACGGGGGCCGCCGCACTCACTTCGGCGGCACCAGCACGAGCAGCTTGATGTCGCGGGTCGGCGCGAAATTTTTGCGCTCAGCTTCAAACGTCGTCGGGCCGGTCTTCTTCAACGGCCCGTCCCAGCACAGCGACAGCAGCGCATTCGGCTTCAGCTTGTCGAGCACCAGGCGGAAATGGCCGATCGGCCCCTTCCAGTTGTTGCCGGTCTTGAGAATATAGTCGGTGGCGAAGGCCGAATAATAACCGCCGTTCTGCGGATCGGCCTTCTGCGCCGCCGCGATCGCCGCCTCCGTGCGACGGCGGGTGACGGGATCGTCGAAGCAATAGGTCCGCACGTAATAGCGCCCCTGATCGGTCTTCGCCGAGAGATCGCTCGCGGCAAAGAAGCTCTGGCCGGTGACCGGCTGATAGCTGTGCGTCAGCACGACGGGTTTGTTGGCTGGGAAATGCTGCTTCCACCAGAACTTCGTGCGCACCAGCCAGAGCGGATGGGCGGTCTCCGAGCTTTCCCATTCGGCGATGCCGGCTTTCTTCAGCACCGCTTTCTGCGCCGGCGTCAGCTTCTCCAATTTCTTGTAGCCCGCCTGGTTGACGACGTTGATCGGCAGGCCCGCGGCGCGCACCGCCGCGGTCACGTCGCGACCCTTGTAGAAGGCGCGCTGCTCGACGTTGACCGCGACCGGCTTGCCATCGGCCCAGGCCTTGAAACCGATGAAGTTGACCGGATCCTCCAGCGTCGTGCCGAGCGGACTCATCGTGTATTCGGAGGTGTCGATGTCGGGCAGCGGGAAGGCGGTGATCAGATCGATGTCGCGCCTGGTTTCGTTGACGAAGGTGAAGCGGATCGAGACCTGCTTCGGGCTGATCCTGAGCAGCTCGTCGGCCATGCGGATATCGGCCGAGCGGGTGAAAATGATGCCGCCCGCGCCCAGGGCCGCCGAGCTGTCGTCGGCCAGCGCCGATGCCGGGCATAGCGCGACTGCGGCGAGCGCGGCCAGCGGCCGGATCGCCGCGCGCTTCACGCCTCCTCGATCGGCTGGAGATCGCCGCCCGCGAGCATGGTGACGCCGCGCTCGGCGAGCAGCCGCTCGAAGCCGGCGTGATCCTCGACCGTCGCGGTCACGTCGCCGGCATAGCTTTCGAGGAAGGTGCAGCCCTCGGGTCCAGCGATCAGCGGCCCGATTGGCGCGTGCTTCGGCAGGACGATCTGCGTGCCGGGCGTGCAGCGCCGCCCGCCGATCTCAACCTCGCCATCGAGGATGTAGATCAGCGAGTCGCTGGCATGGCTGTGCCGCGGCAGGATCAGCCCGGGATCGTAGAAGCTCAGCGACACCATGCGCTCCGGTGTCCATTCCACCACCCGGCAATGCACCGCCGCCTGGCGATCGCCGTGCTGCTGCAGCGCGCCGATCTTCACGTCGCAATCCTGCGGATCGTAGAAGCGGATTTCGGCCTTGTCGGTCGCCTGCGTCGCCATGCGCCCCTCCCGGGTCGGTGATGGTCGAGGCTAGGTCCGTTCCCTGGGCGAGACAAGCGCGCGCGCTAAACCCTGGCCTTCGCCTCGCGCCACAGCATCAGCGCCAGGCCGGCGGGCACGAGCACGCCGATGATGCTCAGCCACTGCGGCAGGCTGCACCCGCCAATCACCACTGGGAACGGGTGGATCAGGCGGAAGAGGTGCGCCAGGGCCATGATGGCGAAGATGATCGCGGCGATCGTCGTGAATGGTTTCATCGATCTCTCCTGCGGCAGTTCTTGTTGCCGCCCATGCTGCGCCCTCTTCGATCGCTTTGCTAGCAAGGCCCTCCCCAACTCGTCGTTCCCGCGAAAGCGGGAATCCAGAACGGGCTGGGCAACTCGCCGGCGTAGTCGATACAGACAGAACAGCTGGATTCCCGCTTCCGCGGGGATGACGAAAAATGGCAGTCGGATGAGACCCACAACGCAAACCCACCTCTGGCCCGCCACCGGCGATCAGGTCCCGGTCATCGGCCAGGGGACGTGGGATATCGAGCTCGCTGACCGGCGCGGTGCGATCGCGGCGCTGCGCCGCGGGCTCGATCTCGGCATGACGCATGTCGACACGGCGGAGATGTACGGCAACGGCGAGTCCGAAGAGATCATCGGCGAGGCGATTGCCGGCCGTCGCGACGAAGTCTTCCTCGTCTCCAAGGTGCTGCCGCACAACGCCTCGCGGCAAGGCACCGTGCAGGCTTGCGAGCGCTCGCTCGCGCGGCTCAAGACCGACCGGCTCGACTGTTATCTGCTCCACTGGTCCGGCCGCCACCCGCTCGCAGAAACCGTCGCCGGCTTCGCGGATCTGCTGCGCGCCGGCATGATCCGCAGCTGGGGCGTGAGCAATTTCGACGTCGACGATCTCGAGGAGCTGAGCGCGATCGGCAGCGACACGCCCTGCGCCTGCAACCAGCTGCTCTATCATCTCGGCGAACGCGCGATCGAGCACGCCGTCCTGCCCTGGTGCGAGACGAACGGCATCGCGGTCGTCGCCTATAGCCCGTTCGAGCGCGGGCGCTTTCCGACGGCGAGCAGCGCCGGCGGGCGCGCGCTGGCCGAGATCGCCGCGGCGCATGGCGCGACGCTGGGCCAGGTGATCCTCGCCTTCCTCACCCGCCGGCCATCGCTGTTCGCGATTCCCAAGGCGGCGGCGGTGGCGCATGTCGAGGACAATGCCGGCGCCGGCGCGCTGCGGCTGAGCGAAGCGGAGATCGCGCGGATCGACGCAGCCTTTCCGCTTGGACGGCGGCCGCGTCATCTGCCGATGCTGTAGCTGGACGCGACCCAGCAAGTATCTACTTCTTCGTCATTCCGGCCCCCGAGCCGGAATCCCGCTGCCTTTGCTGAGGAAGCGACGGTCTCTGCGTCCGCAAAAAAACAGAAGCGGGATCCCGGCTCGGGGGCCGGGATGACGTGAAAGAACTTATGACGCGGTCGGTTTTTGCTCGGCGGCGGTTGCGACGGGCGCGGTTGGGACCGGCGCCGGCGGCTTCGCCACGGCCTCGGCGGGCGCCAGCTTCATGATCAGCCGGGCCGTCTCGATCGGCACCGCGAAGGAAGTGCCGGTGCCGGTCGCCGGCACGCCGGCGGCGGTGCGGCCGGGGACGTTCACGCCCAGCCGCCAGACATAGTTGTAGCCCTTGGTCGCGCCCGCCAAAGGCCGGTTGGTCTCGTCCCAGGGCTGCCCGTTTGCCTGCAGCGCGCCGACCAGCACGCTGGTCGGAAAGCCGGCGCGCGCCATGGCGAGATTGTCGGGCCGGTCGAGCCCGTGGTTGCCGGCGGCCATGACGACGGCGATGCCGTGTTGCGCGGCGTCGTGGATCGCCGCGACGATCGCCGGGTCATCCTTCAGCGCCAGCGAGATGTTGATCGCATCGACGCCGAGGCTGACCGCCTTGCGGATCGCCGCGGCGACCGGCGCGGCCGCCCCCTGGCACGGCGCCGGCCGTCCGACCGGGCAGCCGGCGGGATCGTCGATCCTGAGCGAGACGATATCGGCGGCGCCTTTGGAGGCACGGGCGAAGATTGTCGCGACCATCGTGCCGTGATCGCTCGACGGATGGAAGGTCGCGCGCGGCGGCGTCGCCGCCATGTCATATTCGGCGCGCAGCAACGGCTGCAGCTCGGGCGTCTTCGCCACCCCGCCATCGATGATCGCAACCACGGGGCGTGCTGCCGCCGGTGCCGCCGAGCAAAGGGCGGCCAGCGCCCCCAACATTATCTTTCGCAACCCCGCCCCCCGGCGCCCGCAAAAAAACTCTTGCCCCTGCCCGATCGCTTATCACTTCTCGCTGCACCGCGGAAGAAGAACTCGCGACGGGCCGAGGCCCGGAATCGATAAAACGCGGAACCTTCTTACAAAGAAAAAATCGTTACGGTTACTTGCACCGAATCCGGGTTAATCCGCGGAACAGGCAACGGTTCCTCCTGTTGTTCTGTCTCGGTTCCAACTCTTGGGACCCTCTAGCGGGCAAATTCATAACGGAGCAGGAACAATGAGAGTCATCCTTGCCGCGACGGCCGCGTGCGCATTGATCGGTAGCGCCGCCTTCGCCCAATCCTCGACCAGCGCGCCGAGCAGCGACCCGGCCGCCAGTTCGTCGAGCGCGACAGCGGGCAGCAGCGACACCAGCGCGACGACCACGACCAAGGCCAAGAAGCACAAGAAGAGCTCCAGCCAGGATTCGACCTATGGCTCGGGCAACGTCAGCACCTCGGGCGATGCCAACAGCAGCATGAGCACTGGCGCCGCCGGCAGCAGCGCGACCAGCAGCCCGGGCGCAGCCAGTTCGACCAGCAGCGGGGCAACACCCGCTCAGTAAGTAGCGCAAGCGTAGCGTACCAAGGGCGCGGCCGCCGCGAGGTGGCCGCGCCCTTGTTCGTCGGGGCGAGCCGGGCAAGTTCGGAAGCGGCACGCCATAAGACGGCAACCGATGGGTCGGCCCGGCGGCTCCTACGTAGAATATCTACGAAATCGGGAGTCGATTACGGATTTCCATCCCGTCGCACGAAATATAGTCACCACTCATAAACATAGCCGCAGCGCCGTTTTTGCTTTCGGAGATCGACGTCATTGGGTGAGACCACTTTGGGCGCGCTCGCCCGCGCCATGACAAACAAGCTTGGCGTCAAGATACTGTCCCCAGAGTTCGAAATTCTTCTAAGCCTCTATGATCATGGTGGTTTCACCGCGGGCGAGCTGCAGCTGAAATCGAGCGCGTCGGCCAGCGCCTTCTACGCGCGGCTGAAATTGCTGATCGGCAGCGGCACCGTCCGGCTCGACAAGGGGACGGCGGACCGGCGCATCTCCTTTTATACCCTCGCGCCTGCGACCAGGCGGATTCTGGACGAGGCGCTCCACGTCATCGACGGCTGGGTGGAAGCCAAGACCGAGGCGACTGGCGCGCAGGCCATCGCCTTCAACCGGCATCTCGCGCAGGTGTCGAACCAGCTCGACCTGTGCCTGTTCTCGACCGAGTTCACCATCGTCATGAACGTCTACGACGGCGAGCCGATCGCGACGAGCGACCTGTTCTATCGATCGCGCGCCGTCAATTCGCGATTCTACGCGGCGTTGACCCTGCTCGCGGCGCAGCGGACGATCCGCTCGTTCATCGATCCCGACGACCGGCGACGACGGATTTACTGCCTGCCACGCGGCGTGCGGATGCAGATCGACGAGGTGCTGCGCGAATTCCGCGTCATCCGCCCGCAGCCCGAGCTGGTCTAGGGTCCGGACCCGACCGGCGATCTCGAGGCGCTGAACGCAATCGGCGGCGGCGTGCCCTCCGCCTGCCAGCCCCGCCCGACCTGGTCGGCGGGCGGCTGGCTCGCACGTAAAACTACTACGCAATCGAGAGTCGAATACCCATTCCCAAATTGTCGGACGAAATATAACCGGCGTTAAAAGATACGACCGCGATTCCTGAGAATCCGGCATTGGGGACAGACGCCGTTGGGCAAGACCACGATGGGCGCGCTCGCACGCGCCCTTTCAACAAAGCTGGGCGTCAAGATCCTCTCCCCGGAATTCGAAATCCTGCTCACCCTCTATGATCACGGCGATCTCAGCGCCGGCGAGCTCCAGGTCAGGTCGGGCGTGTCGAGCACGGCCTTTTACGCCAGGCTGAAGCTGCTCGCGGCCGCCGGCCACCTCCGGCTCGCCAAGGACCAGGACGATCGCCGCGTTTCGGTCTACGCGCTGACCGCCGGAACGGAGCGGATCCTCGACGAATCCTTTCGCGCCCTGGGCAGCTGGGCGGGCTGCGCGACCGGAACGCAGGAGCATCCTGCGTCCTTCGACTGGCACGACGCGCGGATCTGCAACCGGCTCGATCTCAACCTGCTGTCGCCCGAGTTCCGCGTGATTATGAACATCTATGACAGCGAGCCGATCTCGACGACCGATCTGTTCTACAAATCGCGGCTGGCGAACTCGCGCTTCTATGCCGTGCTGACCCTGCTGACCGGGCGCCGCATGATCAGATCGCTGATCGATCCGGAGGATCGGCGGCGGCGGCTCTACTGCCTGCCCAGAGGCGTGCGGTCGCAGCTCGACGAAGTGCTGCGGGATTTCCGGGGGGCGCGGCCGAAGCCGGCATCGGCCTAACTGCGCGCGGGCGTCGGCAGGACGCCCTGCGCCTGCAACCAGATCCTCTATCACCTCAACAAGCGCGCGATCGAGCACGCGGTCCTGACCTGGTGCGAGGCCAACGCCATCGCCGTCGTCGCCTACAGCCCCTTCGAGCGCGGCCGCATCCCTGCGCCGAACAGCGCGGGCGGCCGCGTGCTGGCGGAGATCGCCGCCGCGCATCGCGCGACGGTGCGGCAAGTGATCCTCGCGTTTCTCACGCGGCGGCCGGCGCTGTTTGCGATGCCGAAGGCGGCGAGCGTGGCGCATGTGGAGGAGAACGCAGAGGCGGGTAAGTTAGCTCTGGCTGAAACGGAGGCCGCTCAGATCAATGACAAATTCCCTGTCGGTCTGCCGCCAAGATTTCTTCCTATGCTGTAATGAATAAGACCACTAGGTTATCAGCAAGCGAGGGCGTTATTTGATGACGATCACAATCGCTTGGGAACGATGGTTTCCCGGCGGGTCTGAACTGCTATTTTGTTCTGACAGCCGGCTAACCGGCGGTGGCAACATCGACGTGTGCCAGAAAGTCTTCCCGTTACCACGCGAAGACGCAGCTGTCGGCTTCTGCGGCAGCACGCTTATCGCGTACCCTATCATCAACCAGTTCATCTCTTACGTGCGTCACTATAAAAAGAATATCGACCGCGCTATTGACGGTTCGGAATTGCCTAAGCGCTTTGCTTCACTCGCTAACAAGTTCCTCCTGTCCTACATCGACCCCGTCGATCTTCGCTCTGAGCTACTTGAAACCTCTTTTCTAATTGGCTGCTACTCTTGGCGTTTGCGTCGCCCCGTCATCAGTCAAATAAAATACGACGGCGGTCCGAAGAACTACGTAGCCGCCTCTCCACGTTTCCCGCGAAGCAGGAGTCCAAGACTTTACCGATCCAGCCAGTTCGCAATGATCGGTGACTTACGACCACAGTATTTCGATTGCCTCGCAGAGGCTATCGACCTCGCCAAGGCGGACCGCCTCAATATGGAGCCATTCACTGCGTTAGTCAGCATGCTGAACGACCCGAGATATACCGACCGTCAAAGCGCGCTGAAGGGACCAATCGGCGGAGCACCCCAATTGCTCAAGATCTATCCATTCCTTCGTACGATCGAGTTCGGAGTACATTGGCCCAGCAGGGCAGCAGGGAAATTGCACCTGAATGGTAGGGAGCTATTCGAGTACGAAAAGGTCTCCATACCCCAGATCGACTGCGCCACTCTGGAGGTATACTATCCGCTCGAAGGCCTCTCCGACGCAACGGCACCAGAGGCTTCGTAGCTTTCATACGCAAAATCTGAGTGGAAGGAGAGACCGCAGTCCGCCGCCAGCGGAACACCACATTGATCTGAAAAAGCACGACGACGCAGTTATGAGATGAACGCAGATCGACTAACCGCCCCAGCCGTAAAGCTGTCAGACGAACGTATCACATCCTAACTCTAAAGCTGTGTTCCTCAGTGCGTTGAATATCTGGCACGATTGAGCGATCCGCTCTTTATTTGACGCTAGAAACAAATCCACACCCACTGTGGTCTCGTGGTAGGCTACGCGTTGGGACAGGAGGCGAATTAGCCCCCCCTTTCTTAAGAAGACACCTTCGCCGGGGTCGACGCCAGTCCTCGCTTTGAGAGTTTCCATATCCTTAAGGATCCAGTCTTCAACGTCCCTATCCGCCACGAAGATTCTTATGTCCTGATCATCAAGACCTACTTCGTGAAGCAATCCCAAGAGATCCGCCGCCAATTCTTCTGATGATTCTTGGCGGTCCTCTCTATCAAATATGATGATGATCGGATGGTGCCTATTCCCAAGTAGACGAATCTGACTCGCTATAAACTTCGACATGACGCGTAGACTTACGTTATCACCGTTGCAACCAATCCGTCGCGCAGGAGCTCCGGGACAGATATTCCTGAGGATTCGTTGCTCCATATGGCCTTCAACTAAGAAAGCTGGCCTAGTCACCTGCTACGCTCCCGGCAGCATAGTAGTATCCAAGGCCAAAACCTGTTTCATTTATTTCTCTCACAAGATCATCGGCGTTGCTGACGCGTTTCGCGATGGTTTTCCCCTCCTCCATCCACACCAAGATGATCTCGTCCGGAGACGCCTCGTTCAACAGGGACTCACTGTGCGTGGTTAGGATCGTGAAACTGGAACCCCTGGCAGACTCTGTACGGACGATATTCAAGAACTCTTTCTGAATATTTGGATGGAGAAAATTCTCGGGCTCTTCTATCGAGAATCCAGACGCGCTAGTAAGAAGCGTGGATATTAGGGCAATCCACTTAACAGTCCCATCTGAGCAATGAGAAATAGGGAATGGAACACCGTCGCCCTTTTCCCTTATCGTGACATAGATCGATATCTTATTATCGAGAGGATTCTTCTTAGAGAATATTCCTTGAATAGCATCGCTCGCAAGCGATACATATTCTGATATCCTATTGAAGTTATTTATCGCCTGACTAGAGATTCTGATCTGGCGCCGCGCATTGACTATTGAACTGGATCGCAACCCCCTCTCTAAGCGGTAGAGAGTGCTAGCGAGTCCGGCACCATTCTTTTCTATAACAGCGGGCCTCGAGGAGTCTTCCGGCTGCTTACATATCTCCGGAACAAAGTTATAAGTGTCGCCGCTGGTAATATCGCGGATGATTGCGCGGAATACATCTATCTGTGACGGGAATGAGTTTATAATACATCGATTTGATGGATCACTGGCACGAGAATACATTCCTAGGTAATAGGATCCGGATCTTTTGGAAACGTATCCCTCCAGGTTGAGGAAATTGAAGCTTTGAAAGAACGGCTGAAGGCGTGAAATGACAATTCTATCGATGGATATCGGATGATCTTCGTCGCTTGACCTAGATACGATAAGGTCCGACTCCTCAAGCACCCGGGGTGCCTTTGACATGTTTATATAGAGCTTTTGTTCGGAGTACTCGATCTCGTCATAATCGACAGAACTCGATATCTTAAAATCCCACGTGTACCACAGGTGTCTAAGGCTGCGATCACGCCTGTGGAATGAGACATGGCCTCTGACGCGACCACTGATCGTCCGATTGAATTCATTATCGCTG
>Ga0068855_100000330_pt1 | contig 58983 bp, 45 predicted proteins | sample KBSCornC52_FD_66592 | JGI IMG/M metagenome (GOLD analysis project Ga0068855, IMG submission 66592) | Corn rhizosphere microbial communities from Kellogg Biological Station, Michigan, USA - KBS Corn C5-2 | ecosystem: Host-associated > Plants > Roots > Rhizosphere > Soil ... | reverse complement strand
GCAGCGCGTACCCCAAAATTCTCGCCTCTGTCTCGTCCTCCCGTCCTCCCGTCCTCCCTGTGAAAAAAATCTCGATCGTACGAGGTGGCCTAGATCCGCTACAGAAGCTTCTGCGATTCAGGCTGCGGCTTGGCAGCCCAAGATGTGTGAAATCCTTACTCGCAGGCTCATTGCAGAAGCTAGCGTGGGGGTAGCCGGTGCTGCCGCGCGGCCCTCACGGCTATTCGCCTCGAGGTATTCCCAAAGCGTCAGCGGCTACGCGCAGACGGAAGAGCGTACCGCGGCCGGGCTGGCTTTCGACGAAGGCTCGCCCGGACATGCGCGTCACTTCGGCGTTCACGGCGGCGAGGCCGACTCCGCGACCCGAGATCGTCGTGGCTTCATCGCGCGTCGAGAACGCACCGGAAAATAGCGCGGCCGCCAAATCGTCGGTCGAGCTGGCGGGAAGACCTCGCGCTCGGGCGCGCTCGCAAATGCGCTCCCAATCGACACCTCGCCCATCGTCCTGAATCTCGATCACGGCCTCGCTGCCCTCGACGCTCGTGCGAAGAGACAACACGGCGTCCGGCTTGCCCCCGGCCGCGCGCTCGGCGCTCGTCTCCAATCCGTGATCGATGGCGTTTCTGACCAGATGCACGAGGGAGGCGAACAACGGAGCCGCCCGCTTGCCGTCGACGCTCAAGCCGCCGTCGAAGAGCTCTATCCGGGGTTCAGCCTTGCCCATCCGAGCCGCCAGCGCGCGCGCGTACTTTCCCAAGCGCTCGAGCGAGGGCCGGACTGGCTCGAGCAGCAAGCGCTCGACCGCCCGCGCGCCATCGTGGCCGGGTAGGCCGGCGACGAGCTCCTGGGCCAGGGTCCGCAGAGTCGCTCGCGAAACTTCTATTCGTTCACCGGCGTTGTCTCCCGCAATCGACGCCAGACGGTCGCGCAGCACGTCGAACGATTGGGCTACCGCCTGCAAATGGCGCGCCTCCAGGGTACCTTCGGCGATGGCATCCTCGGCTTCATGGCAGGTCCGCGCGAGGGTCACGAAGCCGTACATGGCGGCGTTGCCCTTGAGCGTGTGCAAATTTCGCTGCATCTCGGCGTCGATTCGGGAACCCTGGGTCAGGTCTTGGACCAGGCCGCCGTTTTCGTCGAAGAAACCGAGCAGCGCGCTGCGGTCCTTGGCTAGGTGTTGATAGAGGGCGAGCACGTCCTTCTGCTCGGCTTCGTCTCGCGCTCGGTGCCAGGCTTCGGTGACGTCGTCCACGACTACCAGTAGCCCCGATAGCTTGTCGTGGGCGTGGATAGGCTGATACCCGAGCTGGAAGCGCCGCGTGCCATGAGCTAGCGCTTTGGGAAGCTGATCGAGCAGCAGCTCCTCGGGCAAACGGCCTTCGAGCAGCTGCTCGAACGCGACCGTGAAATTGTCGACGAAGCGCGCGTCGATGTTGGCAAGATAGCTTCGGAAGAGCGTCCGCGGCTCGAATTTGCCCAGCCATTCATCCACGACGCGCGAGTGCTCCGGCGCGAGTCTGCCCTGGAGGTCGAGCGTGAGGAGGCCTTGCTTCACGTTGTCGAGCACCCGCCGCATGTCCTGGTTGCGTTCGGAAAGTTCTGCCGTTCGTTCCTGGACGCGGTGCTCGAGGTTGTCGTTGGCCTCCTGTAGCTCGTCGTAGAGCCGCGCGTTCTGCAGGGATACGGTGGCGTGCCCCGCCAAGAATTCCAGTCGCTCGATACGCGCGGTATGGAATGCGCCGGTCGCGGTATCGTTTTCGAGGTAGAGCACCCCGACCAGCTGGCTCTGGTGCACCAAGGGCACGCAGGCGACCGATTTGGCGTTGCGTCGTTCGACGAACGGATCTTGGGCAAAGCGATTGTCTCGCGCCGCGTCAGCGAGCACCACGGACTCGAGCGTGCGGGCGCAATAGCGCACGACCGAAGCCGCGAGGGCGCGACTCATGTCGGGCTCGTTGGGCTCTTCGACGATTCGTTCCGACTGCACACACAGCGCGGAGCGGATCACGAAATCTCCGCCCTCCGCTAGCAGTAAGACACCGCGCGTTGCGCCGGCGTTCTCCAACAAAATCTGCGTCAACCGTCGGAGTAGGGGCTCGAGCCGAATCTCACTGGCGATGGCGCTCACCGCGCGCATGGCAGACTGCAAGTCGAGCCGACCGCCGCCGCTGGCGCTAGACAAAGTCAGGGTTTGCGCCGACGTGTCGTAGTATCGGGTCGCCTCGACCGCGTGCAACTGCGGGAACTCGCGGCTCAGTTGCAGCACCTTGCCCGTCGCCCCCCACAGCTCGTACTGGCGCGCCGCTGCGTCCAGGCTGAGCTGCGCCAGGTGCTTGCGGTTCGTGCGTAGCTGAAAGCGTCCCATACGCTCGTGGGCAAGCGCCAAGTGATGCCGCGCTCCGGCGTCCGCGGCCGCCTCCACCGCGCGTTCGTAGGCGTCGAGCGCCGCCGCGTACTGCTCGCGTGTCGCGTGCAGCTCGGCTCGCAACAGCTCGGCTTGCGCCAGGAAGTTGCTCGTCGCAAGCCGGACCCAGGGCTCGAAGCAAGCAAGATCGGCATCGGCCTTGGCCAAGAGCGCTTCTCGCTCTTCAGGCGGTGCCGCGCGTGCTAGCTCGGCGCACGCCATGCCGTGGTAAAAGACGTAGTCCACCTTGAAGACGACGCCGGGAGGCGGCTGGATGGCTTCCGTCACACGTCGTGCTTCCGCGACGTCTCCGAAGAGAAAGCGCAGCATGGCTTTGATCACGCCGTAATGGGCCATCACGGGAGGGGGCGCGTTGGCTTCGAAGTGCTGTTCGTCGAAACCATCTCCGCTCATCGAACCGGGCGTCGCGGTTTCGCCGCGCAAGCAGGCGAGACTTCGGCTCACCATGTCGAGCAGCAGGTGGTTCAGTACGTCGCCTTGCTCGGTCAGCGCTTTGAGGTTGCCCGGGATTTCGGCCTGCAGCTCGGTCAAGCGCTGACCCGCGTACAAGGCCTCCGCGACGCCCACCGCCATGCAGTAGCCGGCGTGAAGTTGATCGCCGGCATCGAGCCCAGCGCTGACGCCGTGCTTGAAATGGGCGGAACTCGCCGTGCGCGGTAGCACCCAAGGCGCCAAGAATTCGGCGTAAATGAACTCGACGCCACCGCGCGCTGCGGCGTGCTCGGGCCGTTCGGCCAAGGCGAGGGCCAGCCGCCCGAACTCGTGAGCGCGGGCGGCGTCGCCCGTGATCACGTGGTGCACGATGCCGTACTGGGCGTAGAAGAAGGGCGAGATGGGCGCCGTGCCATGCTCGAGGGGTAGGCGCACGGCTTGCAGCACGAGCAGCACCATCAGCCCCGGATTCCACTGAAAGACGGACGGAATTGCGCCGGCCAACGTGGCGACGAGCGCCAATTTTTCCGGCTCGTTCATGGTCGGCAAGTCGCACAGCGTGGCCACGTCCCGCGGCCCGAGCGCGGCTTGATAGGCTCCGAATGCGGCACCGATAGCGGCGCCGAGCGCGGATTGATCGCTCGTGTCGGGCACATGCACGCCCAGCAAGGCGAGGGTTTCCACGCTGATCGCAGTGGCTTCTTGGGGCCGCCCCTGGGTGGTGACGATGGTCGCCTTGAGGTTTCGCGCCGCCACTCGGTCGAGCGTTCGCTGCGCGTTCGCTTCGATGGCGTCGATGAGCTCGAGCGCGCCTTGTTCGTCGTGCAGGAGGTAGTGCGATTCGGCGGCCACGAAATGGGCGTCGAGGCTCGCCTCGTAGTCGACCTCGAAGGGACGTTCGCCCAATAGCTCCAGGCAATTGCCCGCAAGCTGGATCACGGAGGCGTGAGCCGCCGCCGCTCTCGCGCGTCGCGCCGCGCGCAGGTTGAGCTGCGCGATCCGCAACCGTTCCCCGGAGTCCGTGAGGTGCCGACGACCGAGGTTCAGTTGAGTCAGGAGCTCGAACAGCTGGTCGTCACTGGGTCCGTCGTCACCGGCCCCCGAAAGGAGCAGCCGACCAATCCGGAGATGGCTGCGGGACCGCCCTGCGGCGTCGCTCGTCGACAAGGTCGCCTGCTGAACGCGGTCGTGCGCGAAGCGGTAGCTCATGTCGACGCCGCCGCCTTGCGTTGTCTCGAGTAGCTCTTCCAGCAGGCGATGGTTCTGACCGAGCGGCACCAAGTACCCGCCCTGCACCGCCGGGAGCAAGGCGCGTAAGACCGCTCGTGGCTCTTGCTCCGCGATCACCGATAGCGTGCGCAGACGAAAGGTATGCCCGATGCAGGCGGCTAGTTGCAGCAGCTCCAAAGTGCGCGGTGCGAGGGTGCCCAGCCGCGCGACCACGAGATCGACGACGTTGTCCGTCGCTCCGAGCGCGGCGATGGCGGCCAGATCCCAGGTGTAGCCTTTTCCGGGCTCGAATCTCAGTTGCCCCTCCGCCGCCAGCCGCTCGAGGAACTGGCCGATGAAGAACGGGTTGCCGGAAGTCTTGGCGAAGATCAGCGAAGCGAGGTCGTCGTTGCTCTGCTGCGTGAGCCGCAGGGCGTCGGTGAGCAGGTCACGAACGTCGGCTGGCGATAGCGCTTCGAGCTCGACGCGTTCGACCTGAACGCTCCGCTCGAGCCGCTCGAGCATCCGGGAAAGCGGGTGCGTCGCGTCGACCTCGGAGTCGCGGTAGCTGCCGATGACGAGCAGGTGCGCTTGACTGTCGGACGAAAGAACTAACTCCAAGACCGCTAGCGAAGCCGTGTCGGCCCACTGCAAATCGTCCAGGAACATGACCAGCGGGGCTTCTTTGCAGGCGCTGGCTTCCATGAAGCCACGAAACGTTCGTTCGAAGCGCGCTTGCGCCTCGTTCGGCGGCAGCGCCGGCACCTCAGGCTGCTCGCCGAGGGCGAGCACCAATTCAGGCACCACGTCGGCGATGACCCGAGCGTTGTCCGCCAAACGCAGCCGTAGCCGCCGCCGCCAGTCTTCGAGCTGGGTCGCGGTCGAGGCAAGGTAGACCCGCACGAGCTCGGTGCAGGCTTTGGCGAGGGCCGAGTAGGGAACTCCTCGACTGAATTGGTCGAACTTTCCCGACACGAAGTGCCCCCCGCGGATGAGCTCGCGGTGAGCCTCATGGACGAGGGCCGACTTGCCGACCCCCGCGGGCCCCGTGACGAGAGCGAGGATTCGCGCGCCAGCTTGTGCTCTTCTTACGGCCTCGAGTAGCGCTGACCGTGGTACGGCTCGCCCGTAGAGTTTCTCGGGCACCCGCAACGTGCCGTCGTAGTCATGCTGTCCCAGCGCGAAAGCGGTGAGCTTTCCGGAGCTGGCAAGCTCCGCGTCAGCGCGCTCGAGATCTGCCAACAAGCCCGCGGCCGTCTGATAGCGATCCTCGGGGCTCTTTGCCAGCAGCCGCAGCACCAGCTCCTCGAGCGTTGCCGGCAGCTCGGGTCGGTGTTGCCGGAGCGGGGCCGGTTTTCGGGCGATGTGCGCGTGGATCAGCTCGAGCGCGTCTTCGCTCTCGAACGGCCGTTTCCCCGTCCAAAGCTCGTAGAAAGTGACGCCCAAGGAGTAGAGATCGCTACGGTCATCGATGGAGTGACTCGTTCGTCCCGTCTGCTCCGGTGAAATGTACGCGAGCGTCCCCTGAATGGCGTCGGGTTCGACCGGTAGCGGACGCTCGCGAACCAGTCGCGTCGCCAGCCCGAAATCGACGAGACAGGCCTGCCCGGTCTCGTCATCGATGAAGAAGTGGTGGGGCTTCACGTCGCGGTGGGCGAAACCACGCGCGTGCACGGCCGCGAGCGTCCTGGTCATCGCAAGCGCATAGGAGACGAAGCGTGGAACGTCGGGGAGGCCGTCGGCGATCAGCCCATCGACCGACCGGCCTTTCGTCGCACCGAGCACGAGCGCGGCGACCGAGCCTTCGATGAGCTCGTACACTTCGGAGACAGGGGCGCCCTTCAGCTGCGAAAGGACGGCGAATTCGTGGCGCAGCACCGCTGCTTCTTCGGCGGGTGGATAGCCGACGCGAGCGCGCTTGACGACGAATCGCGGTGGCGCACCCTCCTCACCCAGCCGCATTGCGGCGAAAACTCGCCGCGTCCCCGCCAAAGGAGTCGAATCTACCCGGTACTGGGCGTCTGTCCCGTTCACGGCACTTGGTAACGGCCGCGTCCAAGGTGCGCTTAACCGCCCTTTGGCCTGCCCATCGCGGCTAGCGGGAGTGCCCGCACCAACCGCCCACGCGGTCGCTACGGCGCTTTCGCATCTGCTGGCGCCTTCAACGGCGTCTTGCTGTACCGCCCCGTAACGACGCGGTAGCCAATCTTGAGCGCTTCGTCGACGCCGGTCTCCGGGTCGACCGGGACGTCGCGCGACATTCCCAAGTCGGTTTCTTCGCCGGGCGTGGCTTCCGCGACGGGCGGCTTGGTCTCTTCAGGGGGCTGAGGCGGCTTCATCAGCGGGGCCAGCCCACCTTCGACCGGCGGCAGGTAGCCCTCGAGATTTTGTTCTTTGAGCACGCCGTAGCCGAGCGCCACGCTGGCGCCGCCCACGAGGATGTCTGGCTTCACGCCCTGCGCCTGAATCGGCCGCCCGCTGGGCGTGTAATAACGAAGCGTAGTCAGCCGTAGCCCCGCGCCGCCCGGCAAATCCACGATGGTCTGCACCGAGCCCTTGCCGAACGTGGGCGCGCCGACGATGGGCGCGCGCTTGTTGTCTTGCAGCGCGCCCGCCACCAGCTCGGCCGCGCTGGCGCTGTACTCGTTGACCAGCACCACGACCGGGCCGCGCCGCAGCACCCCCACGCCGTCGGCGCGCAGGTCGTCGACGATTTGCCCCCGACGTCGAGTGGTGAAGATGACGCCGCTCGACAAAAATTCGTCGGCGACGGCGGTGGCTTCGTTGACGAGACCGCCGGGGTTGTTGCGCATGTCGAGCACCACGCCGCTGAGCTCGCCGTGGGCGGCTTCGCGCAGCTTCTTCACCTGATCCAAGAGCTCGCTGTGCGTGCCGTTTTGGAACGTCTTGATGCGTAGGTAGCCGACCCCGCCTTTGAGCGATTTGCTGGCGACGCTCGCGACGTTGATGATTTTGCGCGTGAGCCGGAAATACAGGAACTTTTCTTGACCCTTGCGGCGCACCGTCAAGAGCACCTTGGTGTCGGGCTCGCCGCGCATCATGCGCACCAAGTCAGCCGCGCTCTTGCCGCGCACTGCTTGGTTGTCGATGGCCAAGATGCGATCACCGGGCAACACTCCGCCGAGCGCGGCGGGTGAGCCCTCGATGGGCGCGATGATGGTGATGTACTCGTCGCCGAAGTCGACCTCGACGCCGATGCCGCCGAAGTGGCCCTCGGTGTCGGCTTGAAAGATCCCGAAATCTTCCGCCGGCAAGTAAGACGAATGCGGGTCGAGCTCGGCGACCATGCCCTTGATGGCGCCTTCCACCAGGCGGCGGCGCTCGACCGGGTCGACGTATTCGTTCTCGATCCAGGCCAAGACGCGGCCCAGCTGCTCGAAGGGGAAGTAGGGGTTGTCCCACTCTGTCTTGGCCTGAGCCTCACGGGCGTGGAGCCCGAGGCCGGTGACGCCGGCCCCAAAAAGCGCGGCGAGAAAAAGCTCCAGCCACCTGCGCCGCCGGGCCGAGGGTCCTCTGTGCATGCGCCAAGTGTTCAGCCCTAATCCCGCCCGGATCAAGCCGCTCGAGCGCCGGCAGGCCCCCCGGGCGAAAGCTCACTTAACGAAGAAGCCCGGAGTCGATTCGCCCGGGGGAAACCTCGAATGAGCGTCGAATGAGAGACGCGGACGGATCCGCTATTGATTCCGAGGGTCTGTGGGTGGTAGTGATGAGTTTCGCGTTTTTGACGGTGTCTCGCGACACCTCACTACATACCGAGGGTATGCGTGGCCGACAACGAATCCAACAAGACCGCCGGTAGCGATAAGCGCAAGCAAAGCTTGTACTTTCCTGAGGCCATGCTGCAGGAAATCAAGGACGAGGCAGCGCGGCTCGACCGCTCTCTGTCTTGGGTCGTGCAGCGCGCCTGGAAGATGGCTCGCCTCGAGATCAAGAAGATCCCGAGCGTGAACGACATCAGTGACGACGAGGACGAGGCCGCCACCTGAGGCGGCGCTCGAGTCGTTCGCGCTAGGTCGCGACGGCACTCGTCTTTACGTCCGACAGCACGAGCGTGTGGCTGGCGCCGGAGGCGCGCCGACGTTGTTGCTTTGCGACGGCCTCGTTTGCGATGGGTACATCTATCGGTACCTGTGGGACGACCTGGCGGAGCTTCTGCCGGTCGCGCACTTTCACTACCGTGGCCACGGCCGCAGCGGTTTGCCCGTCGATCGCGAGCAGGTCGACGTACCGGCGCACGCCGCGGATTTGAACGCCGTCCGCGACCAGCTGGGCGATCCCGAAGTGGTACTGGTGGGACACTCGCTGGGTACCCAGGTGTGTCTAGAGGCCTACCGCGCGCGGCCGGAGCGAGTGAAGGCGCTCGTGCTCTTGTGCGGCAGCTTCGGTCGCATCACGCACACGTTCAAAGGATCTGACGTGCTGTCGACGGTCCTGCCTAGCGTCCTGGACTTCAGCGCCCGGCACCCGCGCCTGCTGCGCGCGTTGTGGGCGCGCGTCCCGGTTCGAGCCGCCCTCAAGCTCGGCGTGCTGATGGGCGACATCGATCCGAACAAGGTTCGCGTCGAGGACGTAGAGCCGTACTTTCGCCACGCGCTGCATGTCGATTTCCAGCTGTTCGTCAGCATGCTGCGCGCGGCGGGCGAGCATTCAGCGGAGGATCTACTGCCGCGGGTTGCCGTGCCCACGCTAGTGGTTGCGGGCTCGAAGGATACTTTCACGCCGCCCGAAGTTTCCGTGGCCATGGCCGAGAGCATTCCCGGCGCCAAACTCCTGCTCATTCCCGGTGGTTCTCACATTTTGCCGCTCGAAGAGCGCGACAAGCTGCGAGAAGTGCTGCGCGATTTCCTGAGCGCGTTGTGAGATAGTGGGGGCTCGTCAGGGCAGTTTTTTCCCCGCGATCCGCAGATGAACGAAGAGCTGAGCTCGGAGCTGGTGAGTGCCCTATTGGGGCTCTTCGCCCACGATCTGCGCAATCCTCTGTCGGCGCTGCACAGCAACGTGAGCTTTTTGGGCTCCGTGGTGGCGGCCAGCGATACCGAGGCGCACGAGGCGCTGGAAGACGTGGCCGCGTCCAGCGACGCCCTCGGCCACATCACCGACAACCTGGAGCTGTTCGCGATGGCGCTCGACGGCGCCAAGCCGCGCGAGGCTCACGAGTTTCCGGTGCGCGAGGTGCTGCGTGAAGCGGCGCAGAAGTCGCGGCGCTTCGCCGAGAGCTATCGCGTCACCCTCGAGGTCGACGCCGAGTCGGGTGGGGCGCTGCGAGCCCTGGCCAACCGCGACATGCTGCTGCGTTCGCTCTCCAACTTGATTCGCAACGCCATTCAGCACGCCGGCGAAACCGGCAAGGTCATCGTGCGCGCGTCGCGCGACGACGCGGACGTGGTGATCAGCGTGACCGACAGCGGCGTGCCCCTGTCCGCCGAGATGGGCGAGCAAGCCTTCACCGCCGAGGGGCAGCTCTCGACCAAGAACATCTCGGGTGGGCGCTACAGCCGGGGCTTGGGATTGTACGCGGCCCGCATCGCCGCGCGCGTCGCCGGCGCCACCGTGCGTGGCGGCACCGCGCCGGCCAGCGAAGCGCGCTTCGACCTGTGCGTTACGGGGCGCTGAGCTCGGCGCGCGGCTTTTCGGTCGAGAACACGAACCAGCGCGACAGCGGGTAATTCCAGCCCAGGTACACCGCGGCGCGCACCGCAACCCATGCCGCCGCAAACGAGCCGAGCCAGGGCAAAAGCGCCGGCACACCCGTGGAATTGAGCAGAGCGCTGGTTGCCCACACGAACAGGAAGCGCAACAGCTGGGGCAGGGCCCGCGCGCCGCCGGCTTGGAACGTCCAGCGACGGCTGAGCGCGAACGCGACGCCACCGCCAGCGACACAGCCGAAAAACGTGGCCGCTGCCGCCGAGGCGCCCAGGGCGTGGAGGCTGCTGGCCAGGACGAAATCGGTCGCCGTGGCCGCCGCGCTGGTGGCAGCGTAGCGGCCGAAGGCCGCATCGAAGAAACGCACGAGGCCGCGCATACGCTCACCTTCCTGGGGCAAAAGGAGACGAGCGTAAAGGGGCTCAGCCGGCCAAAGCGGAGGCCGAGTCGCCGAGGGCGGCCAAGCACGCCAAGGGCGACGCCGTTACGTCGCTACGCACGACCGCGAGGCGCCGCCGTTCACCTTGGACAATCTCGGCCACGAGCGACTCGCAGCCGCCGCAGCCGGAGCTGGCACCGCAGGCGTCGGCCACGTCCGCGCAGGTGCGCGCGCCGTCTTGAACGCTGGCTCGGATTTCTCGGTCGGTGACGCCGTGGCAGTGGCAAACGATCATGAACAGCCTTCGAAATCCACCCTAGCTTATTGAAAGTGATTGTCAAAGTCGACTTGCAACTGCTGGAACTTGCAGCAGTTTGCGCGGGTAAGTGGGGGTAGGCGGCGGTCGCGACGCGCCGCCCGGCTGTGTTAGCGTCCCGCCACCATGCGAGGCGATGCCGAAGTCGTAGACGCTCTGAACGAGATCCTCACGTCCGAGCTCACAGCCATCAACCAGTATTTCATCCACTACAAAATGTGTGAGAACTGGGGCTACAAGCGGCTGGCCAAGAAGAAGCGCGAAGAGTCGATCGAAGAGATGAAGCACGCCGACAAGGTGATCGAGCGCATCTTGTACTTGGGGGGCGTACCCAACATGCAGCGGCTGTCACCGGTGCGCGTGGGCGAGGAACCGATCGAGATGCACAAGCTCGACCTCACGCTCGAGCTCGAGGCGGCGGCGCGCCTGAACCGAGCCATTCAGCTGTGCCTGACCAAGGGCGACGGCGGCACCCGCGAGCTGGTCGAGCACATCCTGACCGACGAAGAAGACTCGATCGATTGGCTCGAAGCGCAGCTGCATCAACTGAACGACATCGGCCGCGAAAACTACCTCGCGCAGCAGATTGAGGGATGAATCGAGGGGTTAGGGGTTAGGGGTTAGGGGTTGGTCGATCCAAGTGATGAGGGGTGCAGGGGCGCTGGCGCTGGGCCCGACGGATGAATGGGAAGATCGCTGCGCTGGGCCCGACGGATGGGCGCGAGTGCGCGACGTATCATCGCGGCCGCGCTCCACCCTCTTTCTTCCCCTCCACCCCCGCCGACTAGCCCCTAATCCCTCACTCCTCACCCCCAAGTCCCTCTAAGGCTGCACGATCACGACCGTCTCCGGCTTGCGAAACAGCGCTTTGCCGGTCTCGCCGGGGCAGCCCCAGCAGGTGGAGAAGTGTACGCGCGGCTTGATGTCGGGCGAGTAGGCGAGCGCGACGGGGCCGGGCTCGTTTTGTAGAACGAACGTGGACGCGAGGCGATACTTGCCGCCGGGCAGGACGTGGAAGGCGGCGACGAACGAAGTGTTTTCGCCCGAGCGCGCGGTGACGAGCAAAATCTCGGCGCCGGCCGTCGGATTCCAGAGCAGGGGCGCGACCGTGAAATCGAAGCCCTTCTTTTCGCCCGGGCCGCGCGACACGACCGTGTTCGCGCCCTCGGGCTCGCGGAAGAACTTGATGTCGTGGGCCAAGGCCTTGCTCGCGGGATCGGCGGCCAGCGCTTGCTCCAGCTCTTCGGCGCTGAGCTTGGCCTTGGTGAAGATGGGGCCCTGTTTCGGCTCACCCACGACAGCGGCGTTGGGAGCGCCCTGACAACAACGAAAGCCGATGTCTTGGCTGGGCGAAGCGCCGTCGGTGGGGTGGCGCGCTGCGCAGCGGTGATCGGTGGCGGGCGCGCTCTTGCCCGCGCCGCGCACGACGGCCCGGCGCTTGTCGTCGATGAACACGTCCCCGGCGACCCATTCCCCCGCGGTCGTACCTAGCCCCAACACGTCGAAGCCGGTCGCGCAGGTCTTCGCTCCGGCGGTGCAGCTCGGGTCCCAAATCACGCCCGAGGGATAGTCGTCCTGCCGTGGCCCCTTGCAGGCCCGCTCCCACTCGACCTCCGTGCACAGCCGCGCGCTGCGTTCCGCGCACAAGCGCCGCGCCTCGTCGCGAGTCTTGCCCAAGAGCGCGGGCTGTGCGGGATCGTTGGGATAGGGCAGCCGGTCGATGCTGAATGGGCCGAGCTCGACCTCTTGGTTTTTCGCCTCCAGCTCGGGCACGCGGCCAGGATCGCCGGGGGTGCTGCCGGCGCGCAGCGTACCGCCCGGGATGGGCGCCGTCTGGCGGGCCTGCGGCTCGCTGGTAGGGTGGTGCGAAATGGCGCTGGCGGAGGGCGCCGGGTCGGGCAGGTTGCCGGTCGTTTTGGAGTGTTGCCGGCCCTGGCAGCTCGCCAGCGTCAGAAAAAGCAGCCGGCTCCAGATCGGCAGCGCGGCCAACCGAGCTGACGTCAGCGCGGCGAAATTCCGAGGCGGCAATGACACGCCTCCGGCATACTCTTCGGGTATGTCGGTTGTCGAGGCTCGGCGTTGAGCGGCGGTTTTTCCCTCACGGGGCGGGTGCTCGTGCTGTGCGAGAGCCCCGAGGTCCTGAAGGCACAGCTCACTGGCAACGGCCGTGGCGTCGATCTTTCGGCGGCGGGGCCACTGCGCAACCGCGTGTCGACGGACGAGATCACGCCCGCGTGGGCCTGCTACTACTTCGACGCCACGCTGGCTCGCTACTGCCTGGTGGGGCTGGCGGGCGGGGTGGTGGAGGCGGGGCAGGTGGCGGCAGGCGGTTTTCAGGTGCTCGTGGCCGGCGAGAGCTTCGGCTACGGCTCGTCGCGTGAGACAGCGCCGTTCGCGCTGCGCGAAGCCGGCATTCGTTTGATCATCTGCCGCAGCGTCGAAAAAATCTTCCTGCAAAATTGCCAGAATCTGGGCATCTACGTGTCCACCGATTTCGGGCTGCTGCGGCGGCTGTTGCAGTCCGGGCGCGTCGAGCTTTCGGAGCTGTTGCGCGGTGTCGACGGGCTCGCGCGCGATGTCGTGGAAGCGGGCGGGCTGTTTGCCTACAACGCCTTGCGCTTGGTCGGCAAAGTGCCGGGGGCAACCGTGACCGCCAGCCGTCGGCCGATGACGCTGGCTGAAAAGGTGATTGCCAGCCGCGTGGTTCGCGCTCACGGCGTCATCGGCGTGCCCAGCGTGACGCCGGGGCAGTCGTACTTCGTGCGCGCCGACCTCCGCTTTTCGCACGACTACGTGACGGCCATGGCCGACGCGCTGTTCCGCGCCGGCTTCGGCGAAGACGCGGGCGTGGCCGACCCGGCAAGCTTGGTGCTGTTTCGTGACCACCTGACCTTGCTCGACCAAGCGCTCACGCCGCGGCATCGCGAGCTCAAGCTCTATGACCATGCGCTCGAGCTGAAGCACGCGCAGGAGCGCTTCGCGGCGCGTCACGGGGTAACGCTGTACGACGAGGTGGCGAGCGAGCACGGCGCTCAAAGCTACGGCATCTGTCACAACGTGGTGGTGGACGAGCTGGGGGTTCCCGACAGCGTCATCATCGGTACGGATTCGCACACCTGCACCGCCGGCGCGCTCGGCGCGTTCGCGTTCGGGGTCGGCGCCACCGACATGGCCAACGCGTTTTATACGCGCGACGTGCGAGTGCGCGTGCCAGAAACGGTGAAGGTCGAGGTCGTCGGCGAGCTGCCGCCGGGCACCTGCGCCAAGGATGCCATGCTGGCAATGCTTTCGTGGCCGGAGCAGCGGGAGGGCGTGTTCTCGGGCCGCGTGCTCGAGTTCGTGGGGCCCGGTGTCGCCACCTTGAGCTTGGACGAGCGCGCCACGCTGGCGAACATGTCGGTGGAGGCGTCGGCGTTTACCGGCATCGTGCCATTCGACCGGCGCGCGCGGGCCGAGCTCGCCGAGCGGCGGGGCAGCGACTTGGATTTGCCGCTCGTTGGCTTGGCCTCGGATCCCGACGCGCAGTTCGCGGCGGTGGTGACGCTGGATTTGTCGCAGGTCGAACCGATGGTGGCCCTGCCGGGTGATCCTCGAAACGGCTCCACGCTCAGAGAGGCGCAGAGTCATGGCGGCGTGCGCATCGACATCGCCTACGGGGGCTCGTGCACGGGCTCGAAGGCGGCGGACATCGACGCCTACGCGGCGGTGCTGGCGGCGGGCTTGCGCGCTGGGCGCCGGGTCGCGCCGGGCGTGCGGCTGTTCATTCAGCTGGGGTCGCTGGCCATCCGCCGCTACGCCGAGGAGCGCGGCTACTTGCAGATTTTCGAGCAGGTGGGCGCAACCGTGCTCGAGCCCGCGTGTGGCGCGTGCATTGGCTCCGGCCCCGGCATCTCGACGAACGAGAACGAAGTGACGGTGAGCGCCGTCAATCGCAACCTTCCCGGGCGCAGCGGGCCCGGCCAGGTGTATCTGGCGAGCCCGTACGTGGTGGCAGAGAGCGCCCTCTGGGGTGAGTTGCGCGCGCCGGTGTTGGGTGAGCCCGACGGGAGCGCGTCGTGAGCGGTCGCACGAAGTCGCAAGGGTTCCAGGTCGGGCCCGAGATGTGGGTGCGCGTCAGCGTCGTCATTCGCGACGCGGAAGGCGAAGCGGTGCAAGAGGAGCCGACGGAGACGAGCTTCGTGTTCGGCTTCGGCTTGGTGCTGCCCGCGCTCGAAGCCGGCATCGAAGGCATGACCGAGGGCGCGAAGAAGTCGCTGACCATCAAGCCCGAAGACGCCTTCGGGCTGCGCGACCCGAAAGCCGTGCTGGAAGTGCTGCGCGACGAGTTTCCGGAGGACGTCGCCGAGGGCGACGTGTTCGATGCCGAAGAGGACGACAGCCCCGAGGCTCCGGGCGGAATGGTCTTGTTGCGGGTCCTGGAGGTGACCCCCGAGAGCGTCATTTTGGACCGGAACCACCCCCTGGCGGGCCAGAAGGTCCGCTTCGACGTCCAAGTTTTGGAGGTCAGGCCGGCCGAGGAGGCCGAGATTTCGGCGGCAGAAGCCGCCATTTTGGCCGAGGGGGGGCCCGAGCCGTCCCTAATTCCCGCGGCGAGCTTGCTTCGAGGGGGTACCCGGCGCTACGAGAAGGACCCTTCCGGCGCCTAGGCCGGGCTCACGACGGTAAAACGATGCCCATCTCCGACACCTTGAAGAACGACATTCGCGTGCGCGACCGCATGCTGCGCAAGAATCTGCTCACCGACGACGAGGTCGAGCGCCAAGACGCTGCCTTGCTCGACGTCGAAGACAAGGCGGTGGTGCTCGAGCTGAAGCAGCCCGCACTGCAGAAAGAGTCGGAGCGCGCCATCGACGGTCCGCGCATTTCGCGGCCGGCACCGGCGGCACGTCCCGCGCCCATTCGTCCCTTCGAAGAGGAAGACGACGACGAAGAGGTGCTCGATCCCAAGGCCAAGCCCAAGGTCGCCGTCGTCGCTGCCGACGACGATGATGAGGACGAGGACGAAGACGATGATGACGACGACGATGATGACGACGACGAAGACGACGAGGCCGTAAAGCCCGAGGGAGAGAAGGCGTGAGCGAGAACGGGGAGCACGATGCCGCCGAGCGTGCCTATTTCGAGCAAGCTCAAGCCAAAGAGCTCCCCGCTGTCGACTTTCTCAACCTCGTCGTGTCGATGAGCCATTCGGCTCTGTTGCATCTGGGCGACGCGCCCGATCCGGCCACCGGAGGCGTGGAAAAGAACCTGCCGCTGGCGCGCCAGACCATCGATCTTTTGGCCATGCTGCAAGAAAAGACGCGCGGCAACCTGACCGGTGACGAAGAGCGCGTGCTGTCCCAAGCCATCTATGACCTGCGCATGCGCTTCGTCGAGGTCGCGCAGGGCAAGTGAAACCGCGGTATCGCGCGCTATTGGCGGCAGCGCTGCTGCCGTTGGGTCTTTGGAGTTGTAAGCGGCCGGCGGCCGGCGGCAGCTCGCCCGCGCCGGCAGCTGCGCCGTCGGGCGCGGTCATGGTGCAGAGCGCGCCGATCGTGAACAACTCAGTGCAAGTGGTGGCGCCACCGGGCATCCAGGCTCCCGCAAGCTTTGCCGATCTCGCCGCCAAGGCGGATCCGGCGGTGGTGTTCGTGAAGACGCTGCAAGAGCGGCGCGGCATCACCGGGCGGCGCCAGGTGGTCGGTGAAGGCGTCGGCAGCGCGTTCGTCTACGATCCGAACGGCCTCATCATCACGAACAACCACGTGATCGAAGGCGCCAGCGAGATTTACGTCGTCTTCGGCCGCAAAAAGCAGGTCAAGGCGACCATCGTGGGGCGCGACCCGCGCACCGACGTGGCGGTGATCCGAGTCGAAGAGAAGGGGCTGCCCTTCTTGCCGCTAGGTGACTCGGAGGCGGTACGGGTCGGTGACTGGGTCGTCGCCATCGGCAATCCGTTCGCGCTGTCGCACACGGTGTCGGCCGGCATCATTTCGGCGCGTGGCCGCACCATCCAAGACGTGAAGGGCCTGGACGAATCGGGCTACTACGACTTTTTGCAGACCGACGCGAGCATCAACCCCGGCAACTCGGGTGGTCCGTTGCTCGACACCGCCGGGCGCGTGGTGGGCATGAACACGGCGATCCGCCGCGCCGCCAACAACATCGGGTTTGCCATCCCGGTCAACATGATCAAGGAGCTTTTGCCGCGCCTCCTGGCCGACGGCACGGTGAAGCGCAGCGCCATCGGCGTGGTGGTGGCGCCGCTGATGCCCGAAGATCGCGAACGCTTGAAGCTGCCCGACGAGTCGGGCGTGTTGGTCAGCGTGGTGGTGCCGGGTGGTCCTGCCGAAAAAGCGGGCCTCGTCGTTGACGACGTCATCCTGTCTTTTCAGGGCGAGGCCTTGCCCAGCCCCGATCGGCTGCGCTGGGTAGCAAGCTTGGCCGGTGTAGGTAAGACAGTGACGTTGCGGGTCGCTCGCGGCGGGCGCCTGTTCGATCTTCAGCTGAAGCTGGAAGCGCTGCCCGAACGCCCCAGCTCGGCGCCGCTCGAAGCCCCCGACGACGACGCCCCGTAAAGGAGCGAAAAGCTCGCCTGAGCTCGGCTCACGTGCCGGGGGAGATTGCGAGCAGGCGGCCCGTATGACGACGGGAGATGTCGCAAAGTATTCTTGCTCCCCACGGTTTTTTTGGGGATTCGGAGCTGGCTTCGGGTGCCGCGGAGCTTGCCCGTGATCGAAATGTCAGAGGGGTGAATAGGGGGGACCAGCCCGCGTCCAACCGGCTGGAACGTGAGAACGAATCCGAGCAAGACCGGCGTCTCATCCTGCGCGCCCAAGCCGGCGAGAGCGGGGCTTTCCGCCTGTTGGTGGAGCGGCACCAGCGCCGCGTGTTCGCGATTGCGCTGGGTTTGGTGCGCGACGAGCAAGACGCGCGCGAGATCGCCCAGGAAGCTTTTCTGCGCGTCCACAAGGGCCTGGCTCAGTTCCACGGCGGCTCCAGCTTTTTCACCTGGCTCTACCGCATCGTCACCAACCTTTCGATCGACCTCATGCGCAAGCCTTCGCGCCGTGAGGCCGAGCTGCATTTCGCGCTCGAAAGCGACGAGGGAGATTCGCCGCTGTTGCCCGCCTCCGACGCCGACCCGTACGACGTGGTGCGTCGCGGGCAACTCTCGCTGCGGATTCAGGACGCGCTCGAGCAACTTCCGCCCTATCACCGCGGAGTCATCTTGATGCGTGAGGTCGAAGGCATGAGCTACGAAGAGATGGCCGAGGCCATGCAAGTCTCCAAAGGCACCATCATGAGTCGCTTGTTTCATGCGCGGAAGAAGCTGCAGCGCGCGCTGTCGGATTGCCACGACGAGGAATGCGCGGGAGCAAAGAGCGCGTGAAGCCCCAGACGAAGCGCTTGCTTCGCTACCTCGATCGCGAAATGACCGCCGAGGAGGCGGAGGCTTTCGAAAAGAATCTGGCCGAGAGCCCGGAGCTCGCACGAGAGCTGTACGAAATGCAACGGGTAGGGGCGATGGTGCGAGCCTTCGCGGCGGCGGCCGAGGCCCGCGCCGGCAGCCTCGTCGAGCCCACGCTGTTGCGGGTGAAAGACGCCGAACGCAAGCGCTCCCGCCAAGCCACCGTGGGCTACGCGCTGGCGGCGGCGTTGCTGATCGTGTTGCCGTGGTCGCGGCATGCGCCGGAGCTCAGCCTGCCTCGTCCGCCGAGCGAGCTCATCGCCGCGCCGGGGGCGGCCATCGAGCGCCTGGACGCGGCCGACACGCGCGCGCAGGTGTTCGTGGTGGGTAGCTCCAGTACTCCTGTGGTGTGGTTGGCCGACGACGCGCCCGACGACGACGCCTCGGAACAGCAGGGCCCGGGCTGAGCATGCGCCGCTTGCTGTTCGTCCTGGCGCTCGGCGCCGCGTGGCCCTTTGCTTCGAGCGCCAGCGCCAAGCCCAAGCTGGCGCCCGCGCCAGCGGCGCTGTCAGCCAAGCCCAGCGAGGCCCCGCCCGACAAGCTCGAAACCGTCGTCGAGGTCAGCGTGCTGCACGCCACCCACGAGCAGAAGGACGTGGACCCACGCATCGGCAACATGCCCGAGCTCGGCCAGGGACCGTTCGCCAAATACAGCAGCTACCAGCTGCTTTCACGCTCGCAGCTGAAGCTGAGTCGCGGCGGTAAGCGCCAATTGAAGCTGCCCAACGGCCGAGCGCTGCAAACCCGTCTCGAGGACATTCTGCCCGACGGCAGCTCCCGACTGGTGGCCAGCATCAATCGGCCCGACGCCAGCGATTTCCTACCGCTCTTGGAAGTGAAAGCGCGCCCCGGCCAAGCCTTCATCGTCGCCGGCCAAAGCTACAAGCACGGCATCCTCGTGCTGGTCTTCAAAGTACTGCGCTAGCGGCCCGTACGGCCGAACGCCGATTCCGCACGCCCGCCGGCCTGATGGGATCAAACCGGCGCCGGAGGGGTCTTCCGAAGTCAAAAGTGAGTTCGGAACCGAACTCACTTTCCGAAAGCGTGGATCGACTCCGAGTTCCCTTCCTAGATCGAGAGCCCTGCGAGGGGACGCATGTCTGTTTTGGAGGACCAAAGTGGCGGGGAGCCGCTACAGAAGCTTCTGCGAGCCAGGCTGCAGCTCGGCAGCCCACGACTGCAACCGAGCCGTGCTGCCCCACCGGGACCGTTGCACGGCCGTACCAACGGACTGTGTTAGTTGACCGGTAGCGTGAGCGTGAAGCTCGTGCCTTGGCCTTCGGCGCTCGACACTTGGATGGTGCCGCCGTGAGCATCCAAGATGCCACGCACGATCGACAAGCCGAGCCCGGTGCCGCGCCCATCGGTCTTGGTCGTGAAAAACGGCTCGAAGATCTGAGGCATGGCTTCGGCCGGGATGCCGTTGCCGCTGTCGCTGACGTCGATGCGCACGCTTTGACCGGAGTCGGCCGTGCGCACGCCGATGCGCAAGATGCCGCCCCGCTCGCCCATGGCGTGGGCGGCGTTGGTGAACAGATTCACGAACACCTGGGTGAGCTGACCCGGGATACCGACCAGTTGCGGTAGCGGCTCGCTGAATTCGCGCTCGACCTCCACGCGGCCGTCGGCGAACTCGTGCTCGCAGAACAACAGCGCGCGTTCGATCACCTCTTCTAGCCGCACCGGCCCGCGCGAGTCGCCGGTGGGACGCGCGTAAGCGACCAGGTCGCGCGTGAATTTGAGGATGCGCTCGGCGGCCTCGCCGATACGGCGCACGCGCTCGGCGTCCTCGCTCAGGTTGGCGCTCGCGTCTTTGCCCAGCTTCTTCGTGAGGTAGTCGGAGTAGGCGATGATGGACGTGAGTGGATTGTTCAGCTCGTGCACCACCCCGGCTACGATTTGCCCGAGCGACGCCAGCTTTTCGGTTTGAATGACCTGCGCTTGCAGGCGGTGAAAATTGCGCACCGACTCCTCGGCGCGGGCGTAGGTGTGCAGGCGGCTGAGCGCAGCGCCGAGCACGGTGGCGGCTTGCTCGGCCATCTCGCGCCGGAGCGGGCTGAGCGGCTCGCTCTGACCGTCGCGCGCCACGTGGAAGGTGGAGCCGGAGGTGCCGGTGCCGTCATCGAGCTCGTAGATGCGCTCTTCTGAGTAGGTCGGGAACAAGCGCGATGGATCACGCTCGGGGCCCCGACGCATCCCCGGCGCGAGCCGGTACAGTACCACCGGCTCGGCGCGTCCCGCCTGCACCATGCAGATGCCCAGCGCGGCCCCCGGAAACAGCAGCGCGACGCCGTCCAAGAACATGCGCCCCAAATCTTCGAAAGCGATGTCGATGGGCAACGTGGTGGACAGTCGCAAGAGCACGTCCCGCCAGGGCTCGGCGATGGGCGCCTCCGACGCGCGGCGCGTGCCGGACGGCGCGGGGCGAGTGTCCCGCCCGTCGGGCAGGTCCACGCTGCCGGGCGGCGGCGTTGCGGCGTCGGGATTGCGGCTCATGTCACGTCTTTTGCCCCCGGTTCCGTGCCACTGGCCTTCTCCAAGTCCAAAATCTTCGCCCCGCCGACGTAGCTCTTGGTCTCGTACTTGGTGATCTTTCCGACCTTGCGCACGATCTCGGCCATGCGCTCGGACTCGCGGATGATCACGGCCGCCGCGCTGGACAACGTGGGCTCGTCCTCGAGCTTGCGGCGCAACAGCTCGGCGTAGCCAATCACGCTCGTCAGCGGCTGATTCAGCTCGTGGGCGGCGGCGCCGGCCAGCTCGGCCACGATGGCCATGCGTTCGCGGCCGCGCAGCTCTTCTTGAGCGCGCTCCAGGCGTTCCTGCATGCGCAGGCGCTCGCGAATGTCGGTGAAGATGCCGACGCTGCCAATGGGGCGCCCGTTGTCGAGCACCAGCGACGCCGACAACGTCACCGGGATTTGCCCGCCGTCGGAGCCGAGCATGTCGACCCGGTAGTCTTCGAGCCGGCCGTAGCCGCTGATCTCGGGATCGCGGATGCGGCGCATGATGTCGCGCGCGACGCCGGGCGGATACAGGCGCTCGACGCGCATCTTTCCGACCACGTCGCTGGGCGAATAGCCGAAGATGCGCGCCGCGGCGCGGTTGAACAACAGCACGGTGCCTTTCAGATTGGCCGACACGATGCCGTCGACCGAGCTGTCGATCACGCGCTCCAAGAATTCTTTGGTCTGCTTCAGCTCGACGGCCGTCTGGCGCTCGAGCGTGACGTCGCGGAAGGTGCACAGCACCGCGTCGTCTTCGTGCAGCACGGAGCTGAAGCTGACGTTGATGATGATCGGCTCGCCGCCCTTGTCGCTGATCGTCAAATCTACCCCGCGCGGGTAGATGCCGTCGGAGAAGCCGCGCAGCATGCGATCGCCCCGATCGCGGTCGACGCTGGTAACGAGATCGGTGATGCGCAGCGCGGTGAGCTCGGTCTCGGTGTAGCCGATGATTTCGCGCGCGCGCGGGTTGGCGAACAAGATTTGCCCGCTGCGGTCGATCACGATCATGCCGTCGGCGGCGCTCTCGAAGAAATCGGCATAGCGGCGAAACAGCTGCACGCGCCGCTCGGCTTCCTGCCGCGCCGTAGTGATTTTTTCGGTTTCAGCCCGCAACGACTGCAAAATGCGGGCATTTCTGAGCGCAATGGCCATGGCGTTGGCCACCGTGGTGACCAGCGACAAATCGTAGGCGTGGAACGCGGCGCGCCCCTTGGAACGCAGGAACAAGACGCCCATGGGGCCGTGGTCGTGCAAAATGGGCAACAGCGCCAGCGAGTTGAAGCCAGGAGCCGCCTCGCGCTGGCGTACGACCTCGAACAGCGGGTGGCGCGCTGCGTCCCGAATGACCAGAGCCTTGCCGGTGCGGAACACCTCGCGGATCTCGGGGTACTTCCCGAGGTCGATCGGTAAGTCGCGTAGCTGCTCGTCGTCGCTGGTGGCCAGCACGTAGCCCAGGTCGCCCGACTCGGCGAACAGCACGATGCTGCAGCGGTCGACGTGCGCGACCTGCGCGACCCGCTGTACCACCGTGAACAAGATGTCTCTTATGTCCAGAGTGGAAGCCAGCTTCTGGGTCAGCTCCAGCACTGTTTGCTGGTGACGCTCACGCTGGCTGATGCGCTCGACGTATTCGCGGACGCGCATTTGGCCGCGCAGACGGGCGATCAGCTCGGCCGGGCGGAAGGGCTTGTGCACGTAGTCGTCGGCGCCGGAGGCGAAAACCCGCTCGATCTCGTCGTCGGATTCGAGCGCAGTGAGCACCACCACTGGCACTTCGGCCAACCCCGGCGTCTGGCGGATGTGGTGGAGGATCGCGTAGCCGTCGGGGGCCGGCATCACCAAATCCAGCAACACTACCTGAGGCACGTGCTCCGCCAGATACGCCATAGCTTCGGTGCCCGATTCGCAGGCAACGTTGCTGAGGCCGGCGTCAGTCAGGGTCTGGCAAAGCACATGCCGACTGACAGCGTCGTCATCGACGACTAGGATCGTTTCCTCGAAGGCCACGAAGACACGAGGGTATCATGGCGGCCGCGGCCGCCGGGGCTTCAACTGCTATTGGGGGCGCCGGGGGCTCAGCGCGTTCGGGGCCCGCTTTGCCTTCCGGGGGGCTTCTCGGTATATACGGCCGCGTGAGTCGGGTCCCGCCGCACGCCTCCGGAGGTCCAGACCTGCCGCGGGCTGATGAGCTCGAGCAGCTGGAGGAGCTTGGCGACGATGCCATCGTCGCCCACCAGCAAGGCGCGCACGTGCCCAAGCCGCGCGTGCAAGTGACCGAAGAGGCGCGATCCATCGTGATCTCCGAGCATCCGGCGCCGGGCTCCAACACCTCCGGCTCGGCCGAGCGCGGCAAAAAGCGCTCCGAGCGCACGGAGAAGACCGTCGTCATCCGCGACCGCCGGCAGATTGACGAGCTGCGGCGAGAGATGGCCAAACATCGGCCTCGCCCCCCAGCCAAGCCCTCCAACAAGGGACTATTGTTGTGGGTGATTGTGGGTGTGGCGGCGTTTCTGGCGGGAGGGCTCGTCGCGCTTTTCGCCACGCGCGGGGACGAGTCCGCGGCCACCACCGTGGCGCCAACCGCCCCGGTGCCGCCTCCGCCTTCGGCCGCGCCGGCGCCACCGGTCGAGCCCCCGTCCGTCAGTATCGACGAGCTGCCCATCGAGGGCGGCAAGAAGAAGTAAGCCCGCTCACTCGATGAGCTCGGCCGGAGCCGCTACCACTTGGTAGCCCAGCGCTTCGAGTGGCGCTTGAACGACTTTGCGGTCGCCGACCACGACCACGATCAAATGATCGATGTCGAGGTCGCTGGTGAGGCGGCTCAAGCTGTCGGGAGTCTCCGAAGCGAGGAGCCCGGGGTAGCGCTGGTAGTAGTCGAGGGGCAGCGCGTGCAGCCACAGGTCCGCGAGGCTGCTGCCGATGCGGGCGCCATACTCGAGCCGGGCGCCGACCGATTGCACCAAATCGGCGCGGGCGCGCGCGACCTCCTCGGGGCGGATTGGCTTGCCGAGCTTGGCGTCTTTGAGCAGCGTGAGCTCCTTCAACGCCTCTTTCAAGGCGTCGGCGGTCACGTCGCTGCGCACGCTGCTGGCTAGGTAAAAAGCGCCCCAGTGCTCGGTGGCGATGTTCTGGGCGTGAGCGCCGTAGGTGTACGCGTGCTCTTCGCGCAGGTTCAAATTCAGGCGCGACGTGAACAGGCCGCCGAACAACGTCGTCAAAAGCTCGCGCTGCTCGAAGCCTGGGGCGCTGCGTTTCGGCAGCGGCTGCACGAGCGCCAACGCCGACTGCACGGCGTCGGGGCGGTCGACGATTAGAATCCGTTTGGCAGGTGGGGCGGGGGGAGGGGTGAAGGCTTGCTCGAGCTTGCTGTGCGCCGCCGGCAGGCGTTTGAAGGCGCGTTCGGCGCTCTTTTGCACCGTCGCAAGGTCCACGTCGCCGACGATGATCAGCGCGGCGTCGCCGGCCACGTAGGCCTTGCGATGAAAGTCGACCAGATCTTTCACGGTCAGCTTCTGCACGTCGGCCAAGGTGCCGTTGGCGGGGCTGCCGTGTGGCTTACCGAGCAGCGTGCCGAGAGCCGTGAGCGACGCCAGGCGTTCGGGCGCTTGTCGTTCCGCACGCAGCCCGTCCAACCACTCCTTTTGCACGCGCTCGAAATCCGCCGGCAAAAATGCCGGCTCGCTCACGACCTCACCCAGTAGCTCGAGCGCGCGGTCGACGTCGGCAGTCAGCGCCGAAAGCGACAACGACGACTGGTCGCGGCCGGCGTCTTCGTCGAGCGTGGTGCCCAGCTGCTCGATCTCCTCGGCCAAGGCCAGGCTGGGATGCTTCTTGGTGCCTTCGGTGAGCAAGCGCGCGGTCAAGGCGGCCAGCCCGCTCTTGCCGGGCGGGCACGCCGCTGCGCCGTGTCGAAACACCAGCGACAGCGACGCCACCGGCATGGCACGGCGCACGACCATCAGCGACAGACCGTTCGACAGCTTGGCCTGCTCGGGCGCCGGAAAATGCAGCTCGGAGGCGGGCCCGGCCGGGGGCCGCTGGTTGCGCCAGGGCTCCGGATCGGGTGCGGGCGTATTGGCGGCGGTGCTGGCCTTGGGCGCGGGTAGGGCTTCGACCTTGGGGGCGGGGGCAGCGCCGCAACCGGCCGCGAGCAGCAGCGCCGCTGCGAGACGAATCGAGGTCTTCATGGCTTCTTCTCCTGCGCCGCTGGTGCAGGTGGCGCGGCCTTGGGGCGGGGCTCGGTCACCACCGTGACGCGCTTGTCGGCGCTCAGGTGCTCCCGCAGCACGCGCTGCACGTCGGCGGCGCTCACCTTCTCGATCTGCTCGACCCATTTCGGTAGGTAGCCGGGATCACCGGTGTAGTGTTGGAAGCGCTGCAGCAGGCCGGCGCGACCGCTCTCGCCGCTGCCGCCGTTCAAGAGCTCCAAGCTCTTCAACGTCGAAAGCAAGATGCCGCGCTTGGCGCGCTCGAGCTCGGCCGGCGTGGGGCCCGTCGTCGCGAGCGCCGTCAGCGCGTCGCCGAGCGCGCTCTCCAGCTCCGCGACGGTTTTGCCTGTCGCGGCGGTGGCGCTGATGGTGACGATGCCCGAAAGCTGATTGGAGTCTTGGTTGGCGCTCACCTCCGAGGCCAGCTTCTTTTCGACGACCAGCTTTTGGTACAGGCGGGTGGCTTTGCCGCCGGCCAGGGTGGCCATGGCCACGTCGACGATCACGTCGTCGGCGGTGTAGGCGGGCGGCGTGCGGTAGCCGAACGTGACCTCTGCCAGCTCGACCGGCTCTGGTACGACGTAGCGACCGTAGCGAGGCGGGGGAAGCTTGAGCTCCGGCGTCGCCTTCTTGGGACGGTCGGGCAGGCCGCCGAAGAATTTTTGAATCGACGCCTTGGCGGCTGCGGTGTCGAAGTCACCGACCACCGCCAGCGTGGCGTTGCTGGGGGTGTAGTAGTCGCGAAAGAAGCCCTTCACGTCGTCGAGCGTGGCCGCCGACAGGTCCGCCATCGAGCCGATGACCGCGCCATTGTAGGGGTGACCGGCGGGAAACAGCGCGTCCAACAGCGCCAAGTAGCTGGGGCCGTAGGGCGCGTTGTCGTAGCTCTGCCGACGTTCGTTTTTGACCACGTCGCGCTGCACGTCCAGGAGGCCCTGGTCCAGCACGTCCAGCAAGTAGCCCATGCGGTCGCTCTCGATCCACAGCACCATATCGAGCTGATCGCGCGGCACGGTCTCGAAGTAGTTGGTGCGATCGTAGCTGGTGGTGCCGTTGACGTTGGTGGCGCCCACGCTCTCCAACAGCACGTCGAAATCGCGACCCACGTGGCGCGAGCCCGAGAACATCAAGTGTTCGAACAAGTGCGCGAACCCCGAGCGACCCGGCGCCTCGTTGCGCGGCCCCACGTGGTACCAAATGTTCACCGCCACCAGCGGCAGTGACGGATCGCGCTGCAGAATGACGCCCAGGCCGTTGGGCAACGTGAGCTTTTCGAACGGGATTTCGGGGCGCTTGGCCAGCGGCGCCGGCGGAGGTTCGGGCGCGCGCGCGACGAGTCCGCGGCCGACGGCGGGTGCGGGCTTGCTAGCCGGAGCGGCGGCTGGACGCGGGGCTTGGGCCGACGCGCGAGGCGGCGCTTGCGCGTGCAGCGGTAGCGCGAACAGACCGATGGCGGCCAAGAGCAGGGCTTGTCGCATGGCGGCTCGTTCGTACGTGAGTTCACGGCGGAGCGCGAGCAGTTCCGCCGCGGCCGCGGGGATGGTACGGGTAGCGAACATGTCGCAGAACGGCTCCGGATACGGTGGCTACGGTGGTCCTCCTGGCGGCGGTCCACCGCCCGGCGGCGCTCCTCCTGGTTACCCGCCAGGTGGCGGTGGCTATCCACCCGGTGGCGGTGGTCCGCCCGGCGGTGGTCCGCCCGGTGGCTACCCACCCGGCGGTGGTTACCCGCCCGGTGGTCCACCCGGCGGTGGTGGCTATCCGCCCGGCGGTGGCGCTCCTCCCGGCGGCTATCCGCCGCCCGGTGGCCCGCCTGGTGGCGGTTACCCGCCGCAGGGTGGTCCTCCCGGTGGTGGTTATCCTCCCCAAGGCCCGCCTGGTGGCGGCTATCCACCGCAAGGTGGCCCTCCCGGTGGTGGCTATCCTCCGCAAGGCGCTCCGCCCGGCTATCCCCCGCCTGGCGGTGGACCCGGCTATCCGCCGGGCGCCTACCCGGGCGCGCCGGCCGCACCGGCGAAGAAGTCGAACACCATGTTGTTCGTCGGGCTTGGCTGCGGTGGGTTGCTGCTGCTGTCGTTGATTGGCGGCGGCGTGGCGTTCTACATGGCCAAAAAGGCGACCGAGAACGCCATCGCTGCGGTCAGCGCGGCGGCGGCTCAGCCCGGCGCGCCCGGGGCCGACGGCGCCACCGATTCGTCGGGGGCACCCGTCAACGGCAACTGCGCGAAGGCCGCCGAGTGCTGCCGCAAGATCATCCAGAAGAGCAACGCGGGCGCGCAGGCGGAAGCCGGCTGCTTGGCGATGAAGCAGCTCAACGAAGGCTTGTGCGCCGATCCGCTGAAGACCTATCGCGATTCGGCCAAGCTGCTGGGCGTCACCTGCGACTGAGCAGCGTCGCCGCCTCCACGATTTCGGCCTCCGAAACCAGCACGAGCTCGGCCGCGTCACCCAGCGGGATGAAACAATCCGCCGCGGTGACGCGCGCCGTTTTCACGCCGGGCGCCCGCTCGCTCAGCCCCGCCAACAACGCCTCGCTCACGTTGCCGCTGCGTCGCGCTTCGTCGACGATCAAAGCGCGACCGGCTTTTTCAGCCGCCTGCACCACGTCGTCCCAGGGCAGCGGCACCAGCCAGCGCAGGTCGAGCACGCGGGCGCGGATACCGAGCCTGGCCAGCGCCACTTGCGCGCGTAGGCAAAGAGCGACGCCGTTGCCGTAGGTCACGAACACGAGGTCGGCGTCGTCGCTGGGATACAAGCGCGCGCGGCCGTATTCGGCGCCATTGTTGGGTAACGTGGACAGCCACAGGCCGTCGCCCTCTCGCAGCAGGTCTCGCCGGTGATAAAGCGCGATCGGCTCCACCGCGACCACGACCTGGCCGTGCAATCGCCCGAGCGCGTGCGCGGTGCGATAGAGCGCGACCGCGTCGTCGGCGCGCGCGGGCACGCACACCGAGATGCCGGGAATGTCGCGCAGCACGCCGAGCGAGTTGTCGTTGTGAAAGTGCCCGCCGAAGCCTTTCTGGTACGCGAGCCCGGCAATGCGGACCAGCATCGGATTTTCGAGCAGGCCGTTCGAAAAAAAGCTGAACGTCGCCGCTTCGCCGCGCAGCTGATCTTCGGCGTTGTGTAGGTACGCCAAGTATTGGATTTCGGGTACGGGGTAGAGCCCCAGCGCGGAGGCGCCCAACGCCAGTCCCAAGATGGTCTGCTCGTCGAGCAGAGTGTTGAACACGCGCGCGTGGCCCAGCCGCTCGAACAGGCCTTTGGTCGCGCCGTACACACCGCCCTTCCTGGCCACGTCTTCGCCGAACAGCAGCGAGCCCGGATCGCTCGTCAGCAACTCGCCCAACGCAAAGCTCACGCCCTGGGCCAGGGTCAACGGCTCGTTGGGTGCAGAGCCGGCCCGCGCTTTGGCCGCAAATCCCGACGGAATCGGCCGGCTCAGGCTGGCTTGGACCTCGGCGCGGGTCGTGAGTCGCGGGCGCGTCATCGCTCGCTCGGCCTCGCCGCGCACGCGCGCTTCGGCGGCGGCGTCCAGCGTCAACACTTGCTCGGCGTCGAGCAGCCCGGCTTCCACCAAGGTGCGCGCCGCGCACCACACGGGGTCGCGCTCGCTGGCCAGCTCCAGCTCTTGGCGCGAACGGTAGGTGGTGTCCACGTCACTGCCGGCGTGCCCCAACAGCCGCACGCACGATAGATGCAAAACCGCTGGCCGGCGCGCGCTGCGGCAGTACTCGACCGCGGCGCGCGCTTGCTCGTAGCTACCCAGCAGATCGGCGCCGTCGGCGGCAAAGTAGCGCACGTGCGGCAGCGCACGCAGGCGCGTTTCCACCCAGCCGGGCGGCGAGCGCACGCTCACCCCGAGCCCGTTGTCTTCGCAGACGAACAAAAGTGGCAGGGGCAGGTTTTGGTGCGTGACCCATCCGGCGGCGTTCAGTGCGCCCTGGGCGGTGCTGTGGTTGACGCTGGCGTCGCCAAAGCTGCATAAAACCAGGGTGTCGGCCGGTTCTTGTCCCAACCCCTGCGACCGCTTCCAGCCCAGCGCGTAGGCCAGCCCGACCGCGCGCGGCAGGTGCGAAGCAATGGTGCTGGTCTGAGGAATGATGCCCAACGCGGTGCCGCCGAACAATTTGTGCCGCCCGCGGCTGACCGGCTCCTCGCTGGAAGCGACCAACGACAGCGCGATGTCACGGACCCCGTCGACGCCCGGCGCTTGCCGAGCCCGCTCGAGCTGAAGCGCGGCGCTGCGGTAGTGCACGAGCGAAGGATCGGTGACGCGCGTGAGACGACCGAGCACCACGTTCGACTCGTGCCCGGAGCTGCCGATGGTGTAGTGGCCCGCGCCGCGTACCCGTAAGTCCAGCGCCGCGACGTCCAGGTGCCGCGCCAACAGCATCGACTCGAGCAGCTCGCGCGCCAACCTGGGATCGATGCGCGACGCGCCTTCTGCCCCGGTGCGAGCACGCAGCTGCGACACCTGCCGGCGAAAGCGCGACACGAGCTCGGTCAAGCGCTCGATGGACATGCTCCTTTACTTTCTTACTCGGAGCCGTGAATGGACTCCAGGTGGAAAAATCCGGAAGAATGTCGGCCCTTTTTGCGACGCGGGCGCAGGATCGATGGCTCGGCCGCACGAGTTGGGTTACTTCGAAACGGTTCCCGATCATGCGCCTCGCTATCGTTGCCGCGTCCTCCTACGAAGCGAACGGCCAAGTTCCTCCGATTCCGAACGCAGAAGTCGACGTCGAGTTGTTCGGTCGCCGGCTCGCGGAGCCTGACGCCGGCTTCACCGTGCACGCGTTCGACGCCGAGCGCGGGCTGCCCGAAGGCATCGAGCAATTGACCAAGAGCCTAGGCGGGCGAGCGCGCTCGCTCGTCTTCTACTTTTGGGGCTACGCGCTGTTGTCGAAAGAGCGTGGACCGGCGCTGTTGCTGGACGGGCCGAAGCTGGCGCCGTTCACGTTGGCGCGCCTGCGTCGCCTGCTCAGCGAAGTGACCGACGAAGCGCTGGTGGTCATCGACGCGACCTTGGCCGAAGGCTCCGAGGGCGCTCCACTGGATGTGGTGCGGGCCATGGGCGGCGCGCTCAGCAGCGGCGGCTCGAACGTTTCGAGCTTGCTCGCGGTGAGGCCTCACGACAGGCGCGTGCAGCAGGGGCCGCCACCCTTCACCGGGCTGGTGCAAATGATTTTGGACGCGCAGACGGGCAGCCCGAGCGCGCTGACTCCCGAGAGCTTGTTTCGCGCCATGCAGGCCGAAGAGGTGATGTTCGCCGACATTCCGGCGGCCGGCTGCTTCCTCGCCCAAAATGACTTCGTGGTGGTACCGGGCGTCGCGCCCAGCATCGCTCCCCCCAACGCTCCGCTCATCCGCCGCTACCAAGACACCGAGGAGGTGACGTCGAAGCGCGCGATCACTGCGCCGCCGCCGCCGCCTGCGCCTTTGCCGCTGCGCGTGACGCCGCCCCCGCCGCCGCCCCCCGCGCCGTCGCCGCTGCGCGAAGGGCCGCCCCCACCGCCGCCGCCGCCCGCGCCGTTGCCGCCGCGCGGGGGGCCGCTGGTACCCCCGCCGCCGCCCCTGCCGCAGCGTGAGGCACCGCCCCCGCCACCGGCACCTTTGCCACTGCGCGTGGTGCCGCCGCCTCCACCCGCTCCGCTGCCGCAGCGTGAAGCCCCGCCGCCGCCCCCGCCGGTACGCTCGCCTTCGGCGCCGCCGCAGACCGTACGCGCATCCGCCGCGCCGAGCCCGCAGCAACGCGGCCATGCCCCGGACGATCCGGAAGGCTATCGCTTCCTGCTGCGGCATTTCGAGAAAAAGGGCGAGGTCGACGCCGCCTACCGCGCCGCCCTCTGCCTGGACGCGCTCGGCGAAGCGGACATCAACGAATCCTTGCTGGTCACCACCCATCGCCCGGAGGGGCTGCAGACGGTGCGCGGCATGCTCTCTTACGCCGACTGGAACGAGCGTTTGTGCAGCGGCGTCGCGCAGCCGGAAACCAACGCCTTGCTGCGCAGCATTGCGCCCGCCTTGTCGCGCGTCGGTTTCCAGCACGTGCGCCGCCACCGCCGCGACAGCGCCCTGCCCGACGACGCCCGGCAAGAGCTGGACAAGAGCACGACCACTTTGGCCAAGACCCTGCACTGGGCCTCACGGCTGCTGTGCGTACCGGTCGGCGAGCTGTACGTGCTCTCGGAGTTCCCCGGCTCGCTCGGCCTCGTTCCCGATGCCGAGCGGCCGCTCGTGGCCTGCGCTCGCTCGTTGGGCAGCGGCTTCAGCTTGCCGGAGCTGGTGTTCTTGTGGGCCCGTGAGCTGTCGTTCGCTCGCCCCGAGGAAGCCGCGCTCTGCTACTTCCCTAGCGCGAGCGAGCTGTCACAGCTGATGCTCGCGGCGTTGGCGGTGGGTGGGGCCACCAGCATGCGCTCCATCGACGGCGACGCCAAGCGGTTGGCCAGCGCGCTCAAGCGCGAGGTGCGCGGTGCCGCGCTCGATGCCCTCAACGCCGCCGCCCGGCGCATCGACCCGCAGGCGGTGGGCCGGCTCGCCGCCGACTTCATGCGCGCTTCCGAGCTCACGGCGGGGCGCGTCGGGCTGGTGGCTTCCGGTCATCTCGAGCTGGCGCTGGCGCTGTCCGAGCGCTTTCCGCGCGGCCGGGTGACGCAAGCGGCCGAGCGCCGCGCCGATTTGTTACGCTTCACCGTGAGCCCAGAGCTGGGGCAGATTCGCGCGGCGCTGGGCGTGGCACTCGGCTAGCACTACGACTCAGTCGGTCTTTGGCTGACTGAGCAGTGCTAAGATCGAAGGTCAACCCATGAAGTTTTCGATCGCACCGAAGGTGCGGAGCGTCGAGGCACTGCGGCTACGCGAAGGCAGCGCCTACAACTCACCGTGGCGGCGTTTTGGCCCTTACCTGTCGGAGCGGCAGTGGGGCACCGTGCGCGAGGACTACAGCGCCGGCGGCAACGCCTGGGAGTACTTTCCCCACGATCACGCGCGCAGTCGCGCCTATCGCTGGGGCGAAGACGGCCTCGCTGGCTTCAGTGATCATCGGCAGCGCTTGTGCATGAGCTTGGCCTTGTGGAACGAGCGCGATCCCATCCTCAAAGAGCGCCTGTTCGGGCTGACCAACAGCGAGGGCAATCACGGCGAGGACGTCAAAGAGCAATACTTTTACCTCGACGCCACGCCCACGCACTCGTACTTGAAGATGCTCTACAAGTACCCCCAGCGCGAGTTTCCGTACGCGCGGCTGGTCGAAGAAAACCGCCGGCGCGGCGCGCAGCAGCCGGAGCTCGAGCTGCATGACTTGGGCGTGTTCGACGAAGGCCGCTACTTCGACGTGTTCGTCGAGTACGCCAAAGCGGGCCCCAACGACATCTTGTGTCAGGTCACGATCGAAAATCGCGGACCGGAAACGGCACGTCTCCGGGTGTTGCCGCAAGTTTGGTTCCGCAATACTTGGGCGTTCGAGCCCGAGCTGGGCCGGCCTTCGCTCGCGGAGCAGGGGCCCGGCAGCGTGAAGCTGACGCATCCGCAACTATCTGTATTCAATCTGTATTTCGACGCTGCGCCGGAGCTGTTGTTCACCGAGAACGAAAGCAACGGAGTGCGGCTGTGGGGGCTCTCCGGCTCCGGGCCCTTCAAGGATGCCTTTCACGACTACGTGGTCGGCGGCCGCCGCGAAGCCTTGGCTAGCTCGCGTACCGGCACCAAGGTCGCGGGGCACTATCGGCTCGAGATCGCGCCTGGGGGGCGCAAGACGGTGCGCTACCGGCTGAGCCAAAACGCGCTGGCCGAACCGTTCGCCGACTTCGACGCCACCTTCGCCGCACGTCGTCACGATGCCGACGAGTTCTACGGCGAGCTGCAGGCCGAGCTCGACGGCTCGGACGCGCGACTCGTGCAGCGCCAAGCGTTCGCCGGCATGATCTGGTCCAAGCAGTACTTCGGCTACGACGTGCGGCGCTGGCTGATGGGCGATCCTCGACAACCGCCTCCGCCCGAAGAGCGCAAGCACGGACGCAACGCCGACTGGGAGCACCTCGTCAACGACGAGGTGATCTCCATGCCCGACAAATGGGAATACCCCTGGTACGCGGCGTGGGACTTGGCCTTTCACTGCATCCCGCTGGCGCTGATCGACGCCGAGTTCGCCAAGCAACAGCTCGTGCTGCTCACACGTGAGTGGTACATGCACCCGAACGGCCAATTGCCCGCCTACGAGTGGGCCTTCGGCGACGTGAACCCGCCCGTGCACGCCTGGGCGGCGTGGCGCGTATACCAGCTCGATCGCAAGCAAACCGGGCAGGGCGACCTCAAGTTCTTGGAGCGCATCTTCCACAAGCTGATGCTCAACTTCACCTGGTGGGTAAACCGCAAAGACGCGGAGGGCCGCAACGTATTTCAGGGCGGCTTCTTGGGGCTGGACAACATCGGCGTTTTCGACCGCAGCAAACCGTTGCCCACCGGTGGCTTCATCAATCAAGCCGACGGCACCGCTTGGGTGGCGATGTACTCGCTCAACCTGATGCGCATCGCGCTCGAGCTCGCACAACACAACGATGTCTACGAAGACATCGCCAGCAAGTTCTTCGAGCACTTTCTGCACATCGCCGAGGCCATGACCAAGATTGGCGGCGAAGAGCAGGGGCTGTGGGACGAGACCGACAAGTTTTACTACGACGTCTTGTGCATTCCGGGCGCGGCACCGCGGCCGCTCCGCATTCGTTCGATGGTCGGCCTGATCCCGCTGTTCGCCGTCGAGGTGCTGGAGTCCGACGTGTTGAACGAGTTGCCCGGTTTCGATGCGCGCCTACGTTGGTTTTTGGAGCACCGGCCCGATTTGGCGGCCCTGGTCTCGCGCTGGCAAGAAACCGCCACCGACGAACGCCACCTGCTGTCACTGCTGCGCGGGCATCGCATGAAAAAGCTGCTCTTGCGCATGCTCGACGAAACGGAGTTCTTGTCCGACTATGGCGTGCGCGCGCTGTCGCGTCAGCATTTGGCGGAGCCCTTCGAGCTTGACGTCAACGGCGAGTCGTTCAGCGTCAAATACCTGCCGGCCGAGTCGGAATCGGGCCTGTTCGGTGGGAATTCCAACTGGCGCGGGCCGATCTGGATGCCGGTCAACTACCTCTTGATCGAGAGCTTGCAGAAGTTTCACTATTACTACGGCGACGATTTCAAAGTGGAGTGCCCGACCGGCTCAGGCCAATTTCTCACGCTGGGAGAAATCGCCGACGAGCTGTCGCGGCGCCTGTGCCGGTTGTTCTTGCGCGACGAGCACGGGCGGCGGCCGGTGCTGGGCGACAGCGCGCTCTTGCAAAACGATCCGCACTTCCGCGACTACGTGCCGTTTTACGAATACTTCCACGGCGACAATGGCCGCGGCGTCGGCGCGTCGCACCAAACGGGGTGGACCGGCTTGGTCGCCAAGCTGCTGATGCCGCGTCGCAGCTAGTGCGAGCGCGGCGCAGCCGCGCACAGCACTAATGCAGCTTCGAGAGCCAGGCGTAGACTGGTAGCACCGACGCCAAGAACGCCACCGTGCTGACCACGAACACCGAGCTTGTCAGATCGGTATCGAGCTCGAACAGCACCGCGAGGTAGTTGGCCAAGAGCGCGCTCGGCACCAAGCCGTACAAGATCAAGATGCGCGCATCGAGCGGGTCGAGCCCGAACGCCAGCGCCAGCCCCGCGTAAAACAACGGGTACAGGCTGGAGCGGTACACGAACGAAATCGCGTTTTCGCGCCAATAACGGCCGAGCTGGGCGCCTCGGAACAACAGCCCGACGGCGCAGCCCGAGGTGGCCGTGCCCACGTAGATCAGTCGGCGGACCACGCTGCTGACGATGGCCGGACGCGCCACGCCCAGCAGATTCAGCAAAAGCCCGCAGCTGATGGTCGTCAGCGGCAGGAACACGCGCGGGTCGAGCACGTTGTCGAGCAGCACTCGGACGAAGCTCTTGCCTCGGGCGCCGCCCAAGTGCGAATGCGACCGCGCCACCGGGAAGCTGAACAAGAGCAAGAACGGCGCGCTGAATGCTTGCGAATAGGTGGCTTGAGCAAGCCCGGCCTCACCGAACAAAACCAGCGCCACGAAGCCCAGCAGAGTAAAGCCGTTGTTGCTCTGGCTCATGGCCGCGATGAAGGCGCCCCGCCGTTCCGGCGGATGCTGAAGCCAGCGGCTCACGAGCCAAGCGAAGCCGGCTGTCATGAGCCAGCCCGACGTCGACAAGACCGGCATCAGCACCGAGGTTTTGTCGATGCGCGCAATCCACAGCGAGCACAACGTGATGAAGGTTTGCGCACCGTAGAACGAGAAGTTGAACAGCCGTCGCGAAGCCGACGCCGGCGCTCCCATGCGCCCCCAAACGACGCCCAACGCGACCGGGCCCAGCACCCAGCCCACGACCGTGAGATAGGGCAAAAACAGCTCGGCCATGGGGCTTTCGCTCATAGCATGAGGGCCGGGCCCCGCTGTCGTGGATCCGCTAGGCTTGCCGGCAGATGCGCGCGAACAACGTGGTGAGGCTCGGCGTGATTGCAGCGGCTGTTTGCTTGGCGCTCGCCGCTGTCTTCTACCCGACGGACGAGAAGCGGGTGAAGGAGGTAGCCGAGGTCATCGTGAACGCCGCCAACACCGGCGAGAGCGAGCTGTCGCGCGCGCTAGACCAATACGCCAGCCCCGACGTGAGCATCAACGTCGCGGAGCTGCCCGAGCCGGTCACCGGACGAGACGCAATCGTGGCGTTGATCGGACAAGCCAACCGCATGGGCCAGAAGCCGAGCTTGCGCCTCGAAGCGGTGGAGGTCTCGATCGAAGGCAAGCGCGCGCGCCTGAACGCCGACTTGCTGACGACACTGCGGCCGGAGCTGCCCGAGCTGCGCCGCCCGCGGCACGGCGTCGCGCTGTTCGAAAAACGCGACGGGCGCTTTCGCTTGCTCTCCGCCGAGATCGGCGCCGAGCGCCGGGACCAACCCGAAGCGCGGCCTTAGGGCGGCGGCCTCAGCCGCGGCGAATGTGCCAGGCTTTTGGCTGCACGAACGCCTGAATGCCCAGCGTCGACAACGTCGAGCCGATGCCCGAGTGCTTGCGGCCGGTCCACGGTAGGCGGGGGCTCACGCGATCGCAGCAGTTGATGTAAGCGCTGCCCACCGGCAGCTCGGACAACAACCGCGCCGCGCGCGCTTCGTCGCGGGTGTACACGGCGGCGGTCAGGCCGTATTCGGTGTCGGCCATGGCCGCGAGCGCGGCTTCGTCGCTGGGCACGCTGGCGATGCCGATGACCGGTCCGAAGCTCTCGTCCTTCATCACGCGCATGGCGGGCGTGGCGTCGGCGATCACGGTCGGCTCGAAGAACGAGCCGGAGCGCGCCACACGCTTGCCGCCCGTCAGCACGCGGCCGCCCTTGGCCTGCGCGTCGGCGACTTGCTCCGACAGCTCGCGTAGCGCGACCTCACCGCGGCAGAGCGGACCGATGTACGTGCCTTCGTCGGTGGGCTCTCCGAGCTGAAACTTCTTCACCTCGGCCACGAATGCCTCCAAGAACGCCGGGTAAATTCGCTCGTGGACGTAGATGCGCTCCACGGCGCAGCAGCTTTGCCCGGTGTTGTAGAACGCGCCGTCGGCCACCGCCGCCGCCACCGCCGCCACGTCGACGTCGTCGGTGACGTAAGCCGGATCTTTGCCGCCCAGCTCCAGTTGCAGGCGAATCATGCGCGGGGCCACGACCTCCGCGATCTTGCGCCCGGTCGCGTACGAGCCGGTGAAGAACACGCCGTCGACGGCCGAGGCGACCAGCGCCGCGCCCAGCTCCCGCCCGCCGATCAGCGTCTGAAACACGCCTTCGGGTACGCCTGCTTCGCGCAGCAGCCGGCCGATGGCCAGCCCCGTCAGGTTGCACAGCTCACTCGGCTTGTACAAGACGGCGTTGCCCGTGAGCAGCGCCGGCACGAACACGTTGGAGCCGACGAAGTACGGGTAGTTCCAAGCCGAGACGTTGGCCACGACGCCCAGCGGCTCGAAGACGATGCGCTCTTCCAGGGCTTCGCTCGACGTGCCCAATACCGTGCGGGGCCGTAGCTCGGCTTCGAAATGCTCGAGGAAGAAATCGAGCCGGGGCAGCAAACCGTTCAGCTCGTTTCTGGCTTGGGCCAGCGGCTTGCCGACCTCGAGCGTCAACGTGCGCGCCAGCTCTTCCTTCTGCTCGCTCACCAGCTGGCGAAAGCGCGCCAGCACCGCCTTCCGTGCGCTCGGCGCCTGAGCGGCCCAGCTAGGCTGCGCACGCTTGGCGGCTGCTAGCAGGCTGGTCAGCTCGGCGACGGAGGTCTCGGGCACGCTTTTTACGATCGCACCGGTCACGGGGTTCACGACGTCCATCACAGCGCCTCGTTCTTTCTCGCTTGGAGATCCCAAAGCATGGCCGCGAGCACGACCACGCTGAGCCAAAGTAAACACGCCATGAAGAGATGCACCACCTGCAAGTAGCCCGGCGCGCCCAGCCAAATATTGGATACGCCGATCATCAGCGCCAGCACCCCGCCCGCGTACAAAGCCAGCCCCAACCGCTGCACCGGCTCCGCCAAACTGGCTTCGCGGGCGCGGCTTGCTGCAATCCACACGCCCGCGACGCCCAGCAGCGCCAAAAGCGGGTGGACGACGCGCAGCTTGCCGAGCAAATGGGCGCCGACGGCCTGGTCGTTTTGCAGGTGCTCGAGCGTGCCTTGCCCCTGAACCGGATACACCGTGTCGCCGAGGGCGGTGACGGCGCCCGTCATCGACACCAGCAGTAAGAACAGGCCGGCGCCCACGACCCAGTAACAGGCGCGGCGTAGCTGCAGTTCGGCGATGGCTGACGATTGGGGCTCGCGCTTCAGCCGCCCTGGCGAGCTGAAATAGCTCGCCGCGCCCAACGAGCCGATCAAGAGCGACGTCGTCACCAGGTGCGCGGGCATCACCACCACCCGGTCGAACGACATGTTCGAGCCGACCAGGTTGAGCAGCACCAGGCGCGCGCCGATCGCGATCTCGACCACCATCAGAGCCAGCGCGCCAAAGGCCGCGAGGCGGGCGGGGTGAGCCGGCCGCAGCTGAAAGGCCAGCGCCACGAGCAACAGCACGCCGATGAAATCGAGGCCCGAGGTCGTGCGGTGGCTGAGCTCGATCCAAGTCTCCAGCCGCTTGGGCAAGTGGGCCACTTCGCCGTTGCAGGTGGGCCAATGCTGTCCGCAGCCCGCGCCGGAGCCCGTGATGCGCACCACCGCGCCCATCAGCACGACCAGCACGGTCGCCGCGGTCACGACCCGGGCTACTGGCGCGAAGGGGAGCTTGGGCAGGCGAGGGGCGGCTGCTGAGCGCGCTGCAGTTTCGGCCATGCGCGCGGGTTTCTGCCACGTAGACCCGGTGCTGACTACTCGCCGCTCTGCGTTATAGTTAATAAACTTAAGAAAAACGCCCCGCGTCTGCGGACTCCTTGTCTGACTTTAAAGCGTTTAAAATTCAGCAGCTTACAAGCGCCATGACGCGCCCCGTCACGACTCTGGCGGGCCGTAGTTTCCAGAAATTTCGGCCCGCTGACTGTGCCGTGACTGCAGTGTAAGTTTCCGAAATAACGGAATAAAATTTCGGAGCCTGGATACTGGAACCGGTTCCAGGTTCGCGGTTGCACGAACCAGCCGTCTGAGGTAGGGTCCTTTACCAGCTCGGCGCTAACAACCGCCGTGATCTACCCGAGCAATCCAAGAGTTGAGGAGAGGACTTCAGCCATGAGTCAGGCGTTCTTCCCGGGCATCGAACCCATCCGTTACGAGGGGCCGGACAGCGAAAATCCGCTGGCCTTCCGTTATTACGACAAGGACCGCATGGTCCTCGGCAAGAGCGTCGCCGACCATCTGCGCTGCGCTGTCTGCTACTGGCACACGTTCGCCTGGCCGGGCTCGGACGTGTTCGGCGGTGGCACCTTCGATCGCCCGTGGTTCAAGGTTCAGAACCCGCTCGAGGCGGCGGAGCTGAAGCTGAAGGTGGCGTTCGAGTTCTTCGAGAAGCTGGGCGCGCCCTACTTCACGTTCCACGACCGTGACATCGCGCCCGAGGGCGCCACGCTCAAAGAGAGCCACGCCAACCTCGACCGCATCATTGCCGGCGCCGAGAAAGAAATGGCGCGCACCGGCGTCAAGCTGCTGTGGGGTACCGCCAACCTGTTCAGCCATCCCCGCTACATGAGCGGCGCGGCCACCAATCCCGATCCCGAAGTGTTCGCGTTCGCGGCAGCGCAGGTGCGCAAGATCCTCGACATCACGCACTCGCTCAAGGGCGAGAACTACGTGCTGTGGGGCGGCCGTGAAGGCTACGAAACCCTGCTCAACACCGACATGAAGCGCGAGGTCGACCAGCTCGGCCGGTTCTTGGCGCTGGTCGCCGAGCACAAGCACAAGATTGGCTTCAAAGGCACGCTCTTGATCGAGCCCAAGCCCAAAGAGCCGACCAAGCACCAGTACGACTACGACACGGCCACCGTGTACGCCTTCCTCCAGCGCTACGGCCTGGAGAAAGAATACCGCGTCAACATCGAGGCGAACCACGCCATCCTGTCCGGCCACTCCTTCCAGCACGAGGTTGCCTACGCTTACGCCAACGGCATGTTCGGCAGCTTGGACATCAACCGCGGCGACGATCTGCTCGGTTGGGACACCGACCAATTCCCGAACGACGTGCCGCAGCTGTCGTTGGTGATGGCCACGTTCTTGAAGAACGGCGGCTTCACCACCGGTGGCATGAACTTCGACGCCAAGCTGCGTCGGCAGAGCATCGATCCGGCAGATCTGTTCCACGCCCACATCGGCGGCATGGACGTGTTGGCCCGCTCGCTGTTGGTTGCCGAAAAGATCGTGAGCGAAGGCAAGCTGGAGCAAGCCGTCCAAGAGCGCTACGCCGGCTGGCGTACGGACCTGGGTGAGCGCATCGCCGGCGGTAAGCTCACTCTGGCGCAGCTCAGCGACCTGGTGCTCGAGAAGGGCCTCGACCCGAAGCCGCGCTCGGGTCGCCAAGAAGCGCTCGAGAATCTCGCGAACCGCTACGTCTGAGCGACCCCGCTCAGTCGTCTTTGGCGTGGGCCTCGGCCTCGCCCTCGTTTTCGGGGGCGAGCGCGGCGGCCTGCGCCGGCGAGAGCGGCGCGAGCACGATCCCGAGCTCGCGCCGCAGCGCACGTGCCCGCCCACCGCGGATGAACGTCGCCGCCACCACGCCCAGCCAAGCCAGATCCATGGCCATCGCGGCTAGCCGCAGCCCTACCGGCGCTGCGGGGCCCTGCACGGGGTGACGGCTGAGGTAGAACGACCAGCCCTGGTGAAACAGGAAGCGCAGGAAGCACAAGCTGCTACCCAGCCGGTAAATCGAGACCGTCCACGTGCGCCAGCGCTCGAAATCAGCCGGGGCGACGTGGGGGAACTTGCTCGCCTCGCGGCCCTGCGCGTCCAGCTTGGCGATGGTGAAGCTGATTCCCAGCAAAATCGCGCAGATATCGAGGAAATCGAGGTGATCCACGACGCGGGGTCTAGCACGGATTCGGCGCCGTCCGGCCCGCGCCGGCAGTTACGGGGAAGGCCGACTCCGCTACCGGCGTACTACCTGGGGCGATGAGACGCCTGCCCCCGCCCGATCCCTACGTCGAAGCCAAGCTGCTGGGCATCATGCTTTCCGGGGTTTTTGGGCAAACGCGCGCCGATTGTGCCCCCGATTCTCGGGCGCGCCTCGAGCTCCGACCGAGCGGCATCCAGCGGATTGCGTTGCCGTTGCCGCCGGACCGGAAGCCGAAGACTTAGTATCGCTTGGGCAAGGCCGGCCGGTGGGGATCGGGATTCGGGGGCAGGAGCCGATCCGCGGGCGGGCGCTCTTTCAGACATTTGGTGATGCCCGCGACGATGTCGGGTGGCGCGCCTTGCGGCAGCTTGGGCGGGCCCAACACGTGAGTGAACAGGCGATCGAGATCGGGCCAGCCGTTCTTCTTGAAATTGAGCCAGACGAACATGGCGCGACCCTTGATGTTGCCGTCGGGCACGCCGCCGCCCTGGCCACGGTTCCAGGCGCGTGAGTCGCTGCTGTTGTTGCGGTTGTCGCCCATGACCCAGGTTTCGCCCGGCGCCACGTCGTACGGGCCTTGGCGCCCGTCGTCGCGACCTTCGGCGTACACGGTCAGGTACGAGTACTCGCCCAGGTATTCGACGAACAGCTGCCCGGTGCTGTCGGGGTTGTCCTCGAACTGGTATTTGCCGACCAAGCAGTTCGGGACCAGCCAGCCGTTGATGCGCGGTCGGCCGTGCTCGACCTCGAGCCGGTCGCCTGCGATGGCGATGACGCGCTTGATGTAGTCGGGGTGCTCCGCCTTGGGATCGGGCTCGGGGTACTCGAACACCATGACGTCGCCGCGCTTCGGCGGCAGCCGCGAGAACAAACGCATGTTCGTGAACGGGATGGGCGGGCCGTAAGCCAGCTTGTTCACGAAAATATGGTCCTGGATCTGCAGCGTCGGCAGCATGGATCCGCTGGGGATCTTGAAAGCTTCGACCACGCCCGCGCGCAGCAAGAAGGCGACGCCCACGGCGACGCCGATAGACTCGAGGTATTCGCGCAGCTCACCCTTTTGCCAGGCGCCCAGGTGCTTGCTCACCAAGCGCGAGGCGCGATCGTAGCGCTCCAGAAACGTCCGCTCGTCGAACGACGAAGCGTTCATGGCGTCGCGCAGCTCTTCCAGGGCCTCGCTCAGCTCGCTGCGAGAGTCGGAGGTGAGCGCGCGTTCGACCGCGTTGCGGTTCTTGCGCTGGATGCGCTCGGCCTCGTCCAGCAGGTGGCCGGCTTGCTCGAACTCGCGCCGCACCTTCTGCGGCACGTCGGAGCGTTCATTGCCGGCCAGGTATTGGGCGCCGGGCAGCACGTGGCGGTAGCCGTACAGCACCATCTCGAAGATCGTGAACAGCACGATCAGGGTGGGGACGGGCTGGTCCTTCACCCAGTACTGGATGGTCTCGAAAATCGAGCCGCCTTGCATGACCTGCTCGCCCGGCGCCACCAGGTTGTAGGTCAGCGCGGCCAACCCCGCCGGAACAATCACGAACCAGAGCGGCCAGAGCAGGTAACGATAGGTCTTGGGGTTCACGAACGCCTGCCCCTCATTAGCACTAGAGCCTCCCGAACCATTCCAAATTGTCTTCCGCGGATCCGTAGCCGGGGAGCGGGCGGGCAGGGAATTGGGCGCTCGTTCTTAGTCCTTGGGGCCGAGCATCAAGGCGTAATCCACGCGCGCCGCGTTGTCGCCGGCGGCGCCGGCCGGGGGTGCAGATCGCCCCAACGCGGTGGAGTTATCCAGGATGACGAAGTACTGGCCGACGGGCAGCGGGACCGGCTGCTGGGTCCGCGCGACGCGGCTGGCCGTGGCGTCGAAGGCGGGCGGGCCGAGCATGGGGCAGGGGCCGGGCGTGCGCACGTAGCGATCCAGCATCGCGTCGCCGACCGGCTTGCTGACGATTTGGTAGTCGACGTTGTCCGCACCGTCGACCTCCAGCGTGAGGGTCAGCGCCGAGTCGTCGTCCGTCACGCTGAGTGGCCCGATGAAGTCTTGCCCCTGGACGTGAACTTCGGTGCGCTCGTTGGCGAGCACGCGCTTGGCCGTCTTGATCTCGAACGGCTTGTACGGTTTCTGACCCTTGGGAATGAAGCCCAAGCCGAAGTCGGTGCGGCCGTCGTTGCCGTAGCGGATGACGGTGAAGCCCCGCCTCAGCTGCGAGTCGAGCACGTGACGACCGATCTCGTCGGGGCTCAAGTTGCCGGCGGCGGCGGCGATACCGGCTTGCGCCAGCGCCGAGTCGAGCGACACGAGCTGGAAGGCGGCGGCGTCGACGGCCTTGGGACGGAAGTAGACATACAGCGCGCCGTCGCTCAATTGAAAATCCGGCGCGTACTCCACCAGGCCGCGCGACGTGAAGCCGAGCTTGCCGGTAACGTTGGTCCACGCGTAGCCCTTGCCCGTGTATTGGACGACGAACGACTTGCGCGCGTCGTCGTCCAGCACCTGCGACTGGCAGCTTTCGGCGAAGAAACGTCCCAGCACCGGCTCTTGATCGCTCAGCTTCAGGGCGGCGCCGGCCTTCAGCATCTCTTCGCAGAAGCGATCGAGGCCGAATTTCAGCATGTCGAAGCGCAGCGACTTGTTGGCGGGGTCGTTCACGACGCCTGCGCCCAGCACGCGCAGCGAGCCGTCACCCATGCTTTCGCGCGAGCCGCAAGCAGGCAAGGCCAGCCCCAGGCATAGCGAGAGCAAGAGCTGCTGGGAGCGAAGGCGTCGCATTCGGGCGAGCATAGCTTGACAGGGCTTCCTGCCCCGCGAAAAAGTGTCGGCGTTCGGCATGGACAAGATTGCAGTTCTCGGCGCCGGTGCCTGGGGCACCGCCCTTGCCAGGCTTTTGGCCGAGCAGAGCCGCGTCGCGCTGTGGACGTGGCAGGCGGAGCACGCCCGCGCGCTTTCGTACGAGCGCGAGAACCGTGCCTTCTTGCCCGGCTACGCGTTGAGCGAGCAGGTGTCGCCGACGGCGGACATGGTCGAAGCGGTCACGGACGCGGCCATGGTCGTGGTGGCGGTGCCCAGCGAAGCCGTGCGCACGACGCTGGCGGCAGCGGGACCGGCGCTCTCGCCGGACGCCACGCTGGTGGTGGTGGCCAAGGGCATCGAGCCCGGGACGCTGATGTTGCTGTCGGAGGTGACCCGCGACGTGCTCGGGGCCGATGCTGCCGGTCGCGCGGTGTTTCTCTCGGGCCCGAGCTTTGCCATCGAGGTGGCGCGCGGCTTGCCGACCAACCTCGTCGCCGCGGGCACCAGCGCCGAGCGCTCGCTGTTGGTGCAACAGCGCTTCGCCAGCGACCGACTCCGCGTTTACTCGAGCGACGACCCCGCCGGAGTGCAAGTGGGCGGAGCGCTCAAGAACGTGATCGCCATCGCGGCCGGTGCCTCCGATGGGCTCGGCTTTGGGCACAACACCCGCGCCGCGCTCATCACGCGTGGTCTAGCCGAAATGGCGCGTTTAGCCGTGGCCAAAGGCGGCAGCGTGTTGACCCTGTCGGGGCTCGCCGGCTTGGGAGATCTGGTGCTCACCTGCTCGGCCGAGCTGTCGCGCAATCGCACCGTCGGCTTCGAGCTCGGGCGAGGCCGAAGCTTGGCCGAGGTGCTGTCCGGGCTCGGTCACGTCGCCGAAGGGGTAACGACAGCCGACAGCGCTTATCACTTGGCGGAGCGCTTGGGCGTCGATCTGCCAATCACGAGCGAGGTTTACGCGGTGCTGTACGCGGGTAAGCCCGTTGCGCAGGCCGTGCGAGATTTGCTGGCGCGACCGTTGAAGAAAGAGCGGGAATGAAAGTCATGAAGCGGTCCGTCACTTTGGCCGGCTCTCTCGCGTGCGCGGTTGCGCTGGTGGCGGGACAAACGCACGCGCAGCAACCGCTCCCGCAACAGCAGCAGCAGTTCCCGCAGCAGCAGCAGTTCCCGCAGCAGCAGCAGTTCCCGCAGCAGCAACCGCAGTTCCCGCAGCAGCAATACGTGCAGCAGCCGTCGCGTGACCGCACCCCGCTCGAGATCGGCGCCTTGTACGGCGTCTCGGCCGCGTACGGCGTCGGCATGGGGGTCTGGCTTTCCACCGAAGCCGACATCGGCGACCCGGCGTTGTTTCTGATCGCGCCTGCTGTCTTGGGCGTGGCGGGGCCGGTGGGTGTGTACCTGTTCGATCGCACCGGGCCCAAACGCGGCGTGCCGGCGGCCATTGCCACCGGCGCGTTGATCGGCGCCGGTGAGGGCCTCGGCGTCTGGAGCTACCAACACGTCACCGCCACGCGCGCCAACGAATGGGGTTTTCGCGGGCTCGCGCGCGCGGAAGCAATCGGCTCCACGCTCGGCGCCGCCGGCGGCGTGGCGCTCGGCTACTTACAAGGGCCGTCGCCGAAGAGCAGCTTGCTCTTGTCCAGCTCGGTGCTGTGGGGCAGTGCCATCGGCTCCATGTTTGGCTATGGCGCGACGGCCGCGAATCAAGGCTATGGCTTGTCGAACGACGGCGCGGCGCGCGGCGGGCTGATCGGTTTCAACGTCGGGCTGCTCGCCGCGGCCGGGCTTTCTACCGTTTACATTCCCACCTACAAGTCTCTCGGAGCCATGTGGCTCGGGGCCGGCATCGGGTTCGTGGCGTCGCTACCGGTGTACTTGCTGTACGCGGGCGACGGCGGTCCGCCGGCCAAGCGCGGGCTGATCTTCAGCGGCGTCGCTACTACCCTCGGCATTGGCGCCGGCGCCCTCTTCACCATCAACTCGGAAGACTCGGCCAGCGCGGACGCCCCGCCCCACTTTGCCCGCATCCACGGATTTTCGCCCTTCACGGTCGAAAAGGGCGCCGGCGTCGCGGTCGTGGGCGAGCTCGAATAGCCAAAGGTTAGCCGACATGCCGGGTCGAACCGTCGAGGTTTGCCCATGCGATGCTCGAGACCGTTTGCTGCCGCTCTGGCGTTCGCCGTGCTTGGCCTGACCGGCGCCGCTAGCGCCCAGACCAAAGACACCGACTACAGCTACCACTTCGAAGACGATCTGATGGTCGGCGACACCTTTGTCTCTCCACCACCACCAATCATCGTTCGGCGCACCAGCCCGCGCATCATGTTCCTGCGCCCGCGCGCCAACTTCGTCGCCGAGCTGCTCAAATCCGTCGAAGCGCTCTGACTGGATATTGGCTGCCCAATCGCAGCCCCTAAGGATTTCCGCACATCTTGGGCTGCCGCGCCGCAGATCTTTTGCAGAAGCTTTCGTAGCGATGCCAGGCCAAACCGGGCGACCGCTTCGGGCTGCCGGCGCGCTGGCGGGTCGTGTCGAGAGCCTCCGAGATTTTTTCACAGGGACGACGGGAGGACGGGAGGACGGGAGGACGGGAGGCGTGCGGGGAAGGCGAGAACGCATTTTTGTTTTTGGAGAACCAAAACCAAAAATATTTCCTTCGAGAGAAAGCCGGAGGGGTTGAGCCCGCGACGCTGCTGCAGACTCGCTGGCGGCAGCGCGTACCCCAAAATTCTCGCCTCTGTTTGGCCCTCCCGTCCTCCCGTCCTCCCTGTGAAAGAATCTCGATCGTACGAGGTGGCCTTTCGCCGCTACAGAAGCTTCTGCGATTCAGGCTGCGGATTGGCAGCCCAAGAGGTCGTCGGCCGACGAGCTGGGGGCGCACCTGGGCGAAAATCAAGTCCTTTCGGCTCGATCCGCTGCTCTCGGGGGCGCGTTCTGATACGCTTTCCGCCTGGATGGCAACGGTCCGCTACTTCCCGAACGATGGTCCGCCGATTCTGACTGCGCTGCACAAGCCGGTCACGACCCTCGGTCGCGCGCTCGGCAACGACATCCACCTGCCCGACGCCAGCGTGGCGCACCACCACGCGCAGATTGTCTTCAACGGTCGCGACTTTCAGCTGGAGGAGCTCGACCGCGAAGGCGAAATCCTCATCAACGGCAAGAAAAAGCGGCGTGCGCGCCTCGCCAACGGCGACCGCTTCACGCTCGGTAAAGCCCAGCTCGGTTTCAGTTTTTTCACCGAGGTTTCCACCGACGCGGCCGAGACCAAGAGCGAGAAGGCCGACAAGAGCGACATCGAGGGCATTCGTCGCCTGCAGGCTTTCAGCGAACGGCTGATGACTAGCCGGTCCGTCGACGAGCTACTCGAAGCGCTGCTGGATGCGATCATCGAGCTGACCGGCGCCGGTCGCGGCGTCGTGCTGTTGGTGGATCCGGGCGACGCCAAAGACAGCGTGCCCCGCGTGCGCGCCTCGCGCAATTTGCAGCGCGAAGCCATTCAAGACGCCTCCGGCGCCATCAGCGACAGCATGGTGCGGCAGGTGATCGAGACGCGCCGCCCCGTGATCGTCAGCGACGCGCTCACCGACACGACCTTCGGCAAGAGCGAGAGCGTGATCGCGCTGAAGCTTTCGAGCGTGATGTGCGTGCCGCTGCTCAGCCAGGGCGAGGCCATCGGCGCCTTGTACGTCGCCAACGACGAGGTCAAGCACCTGTTCGAGCGGCCGCAGCTGGATCTTTTGCAGATCTTCGGCGCGCAAGCGTCGCTGATCTTGCAAAACGCCATGCTGCTGTCGGCCCTGCGCGCCGACAAAGAAAAGCTGAGCGCCGAGCTGTCCGACAAGCGCTTCGGTGAAATCATCGGCAGCTGTCCGTCCATGCTCGAGGTGTTTCGCAAGCTGCAGAAGGTGGCGGCGACCGACATCAACGTGCTCATCACCGGCGAAACCGGCACCGGGAAGGAGCTGATCGCGCGCGAGCTGCACCGCCGCAGCAACCGCGAAAAAGGCCCGTTCGTCACCGTGAACTGCGGCGCCATCCCCGAGAACCTGATCGAGAGCGAAATGTTCGGTCACGTGAAGGGGGCGTTTACGGGCGCCATCGCCAGCCGCGCCGGCAAGTTCCAACAGGCCGACGGCGGCACGCTGTTCTTGGACGAAATCGGCGAGCTGCCGCAGCCCATGCAGGTGAAGCTGCTGCGCGCCCTGCAAGAGCGCGTGGTGTTTCGCGTGGGCGATAACCGGCCCGAGAAGTGCGACATCCGCATCGTCGCCGCCACCAACCGCAATCTCGAAGAGATGATCAAGACCGGCGAGTTCCGCGAGGACTTGTACTACCGGCTGAACGTCGTGAACCTCTGGCTACCGCCGCTGCGCGATCGCGGCGACGACGTGTTCATCATCGCCAAGGCTCTGCTCAGCAAGCACGCCGACGAGCTGAACAGCCCCGTGCGCGGCTTCTCGCCGCAAGCGCTGGCCGCCATCAAGAAGTACGCCTGGCCCGGCAACATTCGCCAGCTCGAGAATCGGATCAAAAAGGCGCTCGTGTTGTGCGACCGCACCCTGCTCGGGCCCGAAGACTTGGATCTGGGCCCTGAGGCGGAGCAGCCGATCGTGCCGCTGGAGAAGGCGAAGGAAGACTTCCAGCGCCGCTACGTGCTCGAGGTGCTGGAGCGCAACAACGGCAACCGCACCCAAACCGCGCGTGACCTCGGCGTCGATCCGCGCACCATCTTCCGATACCTCGAAAAAGAACAGAATCCGATGCCGAGCGGCGCCACCCAAAGCGCCATCATCGATCCGGAGTGAAGGTGTCGGCGTCGCTCACGGCCGCGCCACTCGAGCTCGACCTGGGTCCCGCCGTCGCGAGCGCTGGATTCGCGGTGTTGGACTACGACGCCGTGCTCGCGTCGCTTTCGGGCTTTTCTGTCGATGGATTGCCGGAGCGCGCCGTAGCCAAGCGTCGCGCCGAGTTCTTGGCTGGCCGCTGGGCGGCGCGAACCGCGCTTTCGGTGTTGGGCTTGGACGCCACCCCTGCGCGACGCGAAGACGGCACCCCTAGCTGGCCCGCAGACGTCGTCGGGTCCATCACCCACGGCGCCGAGCGCGCGCAGTGCGCGGTGGCGCGCGTCGAGCAGCTGCGCTCCATCGGCATCGACGCCGAGCGCTTGATGGGTGAAGGCGCCTCGGCCGAGCTGCGTGCTCGCATTTGCAGCTCGGCCGAGCGCGCGTTACTGGCGGGCAGCATCGCGGCGCCCGAGCATCACCTGGTCACCTTCGCCTTTTCGGCGAAGGAGAGCTTGTACAAATGCTTGTATCCACTGGTGGGGCGTTTCATGGACTTTGGCGCGGCGCGGGTGGTGGCGGCGGAAGCGCAAGTCGACGGGGGTCGAGTAGTCGGTGAGCTCACTTTGGAGCTCAGCGTCGATTGGTCGGACGAGCTCCGTCAGGGGCTGCGTTTGCCGGCGCGTTTCGTCGCGACCGAGCGTCACGTCGAGAGCGCCGTGCTGCTGTCCGCTTAACGTTTTTTCAAAGATTCAGGGGCTTGCGGTTGGGGGCGCGGGAATTATGTGAGGCCGTACTCAAAAAAGCCGTGGCCCACCCTTCTCGCTCCCCGCTCTCACCGCCCCAGTCGGCAGATCCGTCTGAAATCGTTGAGAAATCTCCAACTCGCCGCCGGTCGCGCGGCCGGCCGCCGGTCATCTCCACCGAGCGGCTGCTGGAGGTAGCGCGCGAGGTGTTCTTGGAGCTGGGCATCCGGGCCACCACGTCCGAGGTGGCGGCGCGCGCCGGCATCGCCGAAGGCACCATCTTTCATCGCTTCAAATCGAAGGAAGAGCTGTTTCGCGCGGCCATGAATTTCGACCCGGACACGGCCCTGGCGCTGGTCGAGGCGCTGTTGGCCAGCGCCGGCCAAGGTGACCTGCGGCGCACGCTGGTCGAGTTCGCCGAGCGCTTCATGGCCTTCGGACGCGTCGCCATGCCGGTGATGATGATGTCCTGGTCCAACCCCGACAATCAGATGTGCGCCGAGCGCACGTCGGAGCGCAGCACGCGCTATCAGCGGGTTCTGGGCGCCCTCAGCGGCTTCTTCGCGGCCGAGATGGCGCGTGGCCGTCTCCGCCGAGCCGATCCCGAGGTGATGTCGCGCATCCTCATCGGCAGCTTGCATCACTTCTGCATGACCGAGCTGTTCATGGGTGGCAGAGAGAGCAAGCTGACCCACCAAAGTTTTGCCGAGCAAGTCGTCGACGTGCTGTTGGCTTCGGGCGTGGCGCCCGCCGCCGTGCCGCTCGACCGAGTGAGCGAGGGTGGAGAAGGACCGAAATGAAACGTTACGAAAAGGGCTGGATTTCCGGCCTGCTGGTGTCGTTGGTGCTGCTGGGGGCCGGCCGTGCCGGTGCCACGCAGCCGCTGGAATCGTTCTTGGAGCGCGCCAAAACGCAAAGCTTCGATGCGCGCGAAGCCATCGCGACCGAGCGGCAGCGTATCTCGGAGGCCGACGCGGCCGTCGGCAAGCTGACGCCGTCGTTCACGGCGCGCGGCGTGTACACGCGCAACCAATACGAGGCGGCCGTGCAGCTGCCGGGGACGGCCACCAAGCTGGTGATCACGCCGCTCAATCAGCTCGACGCCTTCTTGCAGCTCGACGTGCCCATCGTCGACTTGGCAAGCTACCATCGCTACAAGGCGGCCTCGGCCCTGGCCGAAAGCGCCACCGAGCAGAAGGGCGCCACCACCATCGACGTCGCGCGCAGCGTCGCTCGGTCTTACTATCAATACCTGGGCGCCGACGCGCTCGTGCAGTCGGCGCGTGAGTCGGTGAAGGCGGCCCAAGCCAACCAGAAGAACGTCGACGATCGCCGCGCGGCCGGCGCCGCAACCGATCTGGATCACGAGCGCGCCGCCGCCAGCGTGGCGCGCGCCGAGCAGGACTTGGCCGACGCCGAGCTGTCGCAAGCCTTGGCGGGCCGCGCGCTCGAGACGCTGAGCGGGCTCAGCCCTGATCCGGCCCAGCCCGCGCCCGAAGACGACTTGCACGGCGAGGGCGAGCTTCGTAACTGGTTGTCGCTCGCGGCTACGACTCCGGGCCAGCGCGTGGCGCAAAAGTTGGGCGAGGCGGCGGAGCAGAATCGCAAGGCCGCCAACCGCGCGCTCTTCCCGACCTTGGCGGGGTCGGCTCAAGAGCGCATCACCAACGCTACTGGTTTCAGTGGCAGGACCAGCGCCTACACCTTGCAGCTCGTCTTGGCGTGGCGGCTCGACTACGGCACCATCGCTAGCAGCGACGCGCAGAGCGCCGCGCTCGAGGTGCAGCGGGTGAGGGTGGAGCGCACCCGGCGGGCGTCCGAAGACGCGGCGTTCGAAGCCTTCCGCCGCGTCGAGGCGGGCGTGGCCAAGAGCCGTTCGGCCCGCGCGCAAGCCAGCGCCGCCGCGCGCGCGGCCGCGCTGTCGGCGGATCGCTACAGCGCGGGCGTGGCGACCCAGCTGGACGTCACTCAAGCCCAGCGTGACGCTTTTTTGGCGGCGGCCGCGAAAATCCAGGCCGACGCCGATCTAGCCTTCGCGCGGGCCGCGCTGCGGCTGGCCAGCGGCGTGCCGGTGTCCGACAAGCGTCCGCGCTGATTGCTTAGACCAATATGAAAGCTCGAACCAGCTTCCGCTCCTCCTTCCTCCGAACCTTGCTGCTGGCGGGCATGTGTGCCCTCGGAGCTTGCAAGGGCTCCGCCGAAGCCACCGCGGCTGCGGCCGCCGCCAAAGAGGAGCCTCCCGTCAGCGTGCAGACGGAGGCCGCGCGCACCATCGAGGTGCCGCGCACGCTACGCCTGACCGGCACATTGCGCGGTGACCGCGAGACCGATTTGGCCGCCAACGCCAACGGCCGTGTGCTCGCGACCTCGGTCGAGCGCGGCGAGCAGATCAAGCCGGGGCAAGTGCTGGCCAAGCTCGACACGCGCGCGGCTGCGCTCTCGGCTGCCGACGCGCGCGCCCAGGTCGACAGCATCAAGGCGCAAGCCGGCCTCGCGCGCGTCGAATGCGAGCGCTACGAGCAGCTCAAAGCCAAGGGCGCCATCAGCGACTTGGAGTACCAGCAGAAGATTGGCCAGTGCGAAACGCTGCCGCTCAACGTGCAGGCAGCATCGGCGCGCGCGGCCTTGGCCGCACAAAACGTGGGCGACGGCGTGATTCGCGCTCCTTTTGCCGGGGTCGTCACCGAGCGCTTCGTCGAGGTCGGGCAGTTCGTGCGCCAAGACTCGCGCGTGGTGACCATCGTCTCCGTCGATCCGTTGCGCTTGCAGATTGCGGTGCCGGAGGCGCAGGTGGCGAGCGTCAAGGAGGGCGCCGAGGTCAGCTTCCGGGTGGCGGCGTACGCGGACCGGCGCTTCAAGGGCGTGGTGCGCTTCGTGTCCGGCGCGCTCCGCGCCACCACCCGCGACTTGGTGGCCGAGGCGATCGTGCCCAACGCCGAGCACCTGCTGATGCCCGGGATGTTTGCCGACGTGGAGCTCACCGTCGGCAGCGAGCGCTTGCCCAGCGTGCCGGCGTCGGCCGTGACCGAGCTGGACGATCAGGCGCGGGTGTTCGTGGTAGCGGACGGACGCCTGGAGGAGCGAGTCGTGGCGCTGGGTCCCAAGTTGAGCGACCGCGCTTCCATCACTCGCGGAGTGAAAGACGGGGACCAAATCGTCGTCTCCGACCGCACCGGCCTCGGTAACGGTCGGCGAGTCAGCGCGCGCTAGGCGCCAGGAGCAATCAGCATGCAATGGCTTGCCCAAGTTTGCGTCCGGCGCCCGGTTTTTGCCGGCGTTTTGATGCTGGTCATCGTCGTCCTCGGCATGGTCGGCTACACGCGGCTCGGCCTCGATCAGTTTCCGAACATCGATTTGCCGTTCGTGCTCGTCACCACCACCTTGGACGGCGCGGCGCCGGAGGAGGTGGAGACGGACATCAGCGACAAGATCGAAGGCGCCGTCAACACCGTCGACGGCATCGACGAGCTCCGCTCGACCTCGAGCGAAGGCTTCTCGCAGGTGGCCATCGCCTTCAAGCTGGAGAAGCCGAGCGACATCGCCGCTCAAGACGTGCGCGACAAAGTCAGCTTGGTGATGAAGGATCTGCCGCGCGGTATCGATCCGCCCGTCATCAGCAAGGTGGATCCGCAAGCCATTCCGGTGTTGCTGGTGGCGTTACGCTCGCGGCTCCCCATCCGCGACGTCACCGAGATAGCCGACAAACGAGTGCGCCGGCAAATCGAGAGTATCTCGGGCGTCGGCCAGGTGACCATCATCGGCGGGCGCGCGCGGCAGATTCACGTGCGCATGGATCCGGTCAAGCTGCGGGCCTACAACCTGAGCGCGGTCGACGTGCAGCGCGCCCTGGCGACCCAAAACCTGACCACTCCGGGCGGCAGCGTGGACACGGGGCCGCAAGCGGTCACGCTGCGCATCGCCGGCCGCGTGGGCAGCGTCGAGGATTTGGGCCGTATCGTCGTGAAAAACGACGGCGGCGCCAACGTGCGCATCAGCGACGTGGCCAGCGTCGAAGACGGCGAAGAAGAGCTGACCAGCATCGCCAACTACGACGGTGAGCGCAACGTCGTGCTCTCGGTGCGCAAGCAGTCCGGCACCAACACGGTCGAGGTCGTCGACACCGTGCTCAAGCGGCTCGAGGAAGTGAAGCGCACGCTGCCGAGCGGTATCCGCATGGAAGTGGTGCGCGATAACTCCGCGTCCATCCGTACCGGCGTCGGCGCCGTGAAAGAGCACTTGATCGTGGGCGCGCTGTTGGCGGCGGCGGTCGTGCTGCTGTTCTTGGGCAACGCGCGCAGCACGTTGATCGCGGCGATATCGATCCCGATCTCCATCGTCGGCACTTTCGCCTTGATGTGGTTCCAGGGCTTCACCCTGAACATGATCACGCTGTTGGCGTTGGCGCTGGCGGTCGGCATCGTGATCGACGACGCGATCGTGGTGCTCGAAAATATCGTACGCTTCATCGAAGAGAAGGGAGTGAAGCCTTTCCCGGCGGCGGTCTTGGCCACGCGCGAGATCGGCTTGCCGGTGCTGGCCACCACGCTGTCGTTGATGGCGGTGTTCGTGCCGGTGGCGTTCGTAGGCGGCATTCCCGGCCGTTTCTTGAAGAATTTCGGTTACACCATGGCGTTCGCGGTGGGCGTATCCATGGTCGTGAGCTTCGCCCTCACACCGACCTTGAGCGCGCGCTTGCTGGGCGGAGCCTCGCACCAGCAGGGCAAGGGCTTGAGCCGCATCGTCGACTGGTTCTATCGCCCCGTCGAGCGCGTCTACATGGTGATCCTGGCGTGGTGCATGCGGCACCGCTGGGTGGTGGTGGTGGCGTGCGGCTTGTCGCTCGGCTCCTGCACGCAGCTGATCAAACACGTCCCCACCGGCTTCGTTCCGGTCGACGATCAGGGGCAATTCGAAGTCTCCATTCGCACCCCCGAGGGCACCAGCGCCGACGAGACGGCGCTGATCTCCGAGCGTGTGGCGCAACAGGTGCGACGGCTACCGGGCGTCGTGCACACCGTGACGACGGTGGCCGCCGGTGACGCCAAGGTGCAAAACCTGGCCGGCGTGTACGTGGCTTTGAAAGACCCGCGTGAGCGCAACGTCTCCCAGCTTCAGCTGATGGACATGACGCGCAAGCAAATCTTGGCAAAATTGCCGAAGGAGCTGCGGGTCAGCGTCTCTGAGGTGGCCGCCATCAGCACCGGTGCGTCTTCCGCGGCCGTGCAATACGTGCTCGCCGGCCCCGATCTCCACGAGCTGGAAGCGCTCGCGGCCAAGATGAGCCCGGAGATCAAGAAGAACCCGGCCGTCGTCGACTTCGACACCAACCTCATCACCGGCAAGCCCGAGCTAGGCGTGGCCATCGATCGCGATCGCGCCTCCGACCTGGGCGTCAACGTTTCGGACGTGGCCGACACGTTGCGCATGCTGGTGGCGGGTTTGAAGGCGTCGTCCTACGCGGAGCACGGCGAGGAGTACGACGTGCGCCTGCGCGCCGAGAAAGAGTATCGGCGCGACGTGAGCGGCATCGCGCTGATGACGGTGCCGTCCAAGAAGTACGGCACGGTGCCGCTGTCGTCGGTCGTGAACGTCAAGGAAGGCACGGGTCCGTCGCAGGTCAATCGTCTCGGCCGGCAACGCCAGGTGACGTTCATGGCCAACGTGGCGCCCGGTTTCGGCGAAAGCGACGTCGTGAAAGCCGTCACCGCCGCCTTCGAAAAGCAGCACACGGGCCCTGCTTATCGGCTGGTTCCGACGGGGCGTTCGAAGTCGTCGTCCGAGCTCGCGGGCGGCTTCAAGCTGGCGTTCGGCATGTCGTTCGTCTTCATGTACCTGATCTTAGCGGCGCAGTTCGAGTCGTGGCTGAACCCGTTCATCATCTTGATCTCCCTGCCGCTCACGGTGCCGTTCGCGCTCATCTCCCTGATTCTGTTCGGGCAAAGCCTGAACCTGATGTCCGCGCTCGGTTTGCTGGTGCTGTTCGGCGTCGTGAAGAAGAACTCCATCTTGCAGATCGATCACACCAATCATCTGCGCCTCCAGGGCAAAAATCGGCTCGACGCCATCTTGGAGGCGAATCGTGATCGCCTGCGACCGATCTTGATGACCACGCTCGCCTTCGTGGCCGGCATGGTGCCGCTGGCCTTGTCGCGCGGCATCGGCTCGGGCAACAACCGCAACATCTCCGGCATCGTGATCGGCGGGCAGACGCTGTCGCTCTTGCTCACGCTCGTCGCCGTACCTGTGTTCTACGCCCTCTTCGACGACGTGATCGAATGGCGCAAACGCCGCAAAAAGTCCGGCCCCGTCGACCGCGGCGAAGCAGAGCTCAACGCGCTCTTGGGCGACGCCTCCGCCCCGCCTGCCACCGCCGAAGAGTAACTGCGATTGGATAGGCCGTGTTCCTGTTGGGGCAGCCCAGCTGGGCTGCCCGTAACCCGGCCTACCTGATCACCCAGCGCAACCCAACCAGCGAGCGCGACGCGACCAGCACGACGGCGACGCGACCAGCACGAGCCGACCGGCAAGGGCGACCCGACTGGCGAGCGCGGCCCGACCAACAAGCGCGGCGCGACTGGCCGCAAGGCGCGAGGCCACCACTCAACGCGAATGTCTCGGGGGATGTGCACCAAGCCCCGCGTGTCGAGCAGCCCGCAGCGACACCACGCAGCGACACCACCCGGCGACACCATCCGGCGACACCACCCGGCGACACCACCCGAAAACGCATGCCGCCGCGAAGCCCGTTTCCGCGCTTCGATTCCTACTTACCGTTGTAAGGAAATTTCTTCAATGATTTCGCGGTGTCGGTCGGACGGAGCGGGATCGTTACAACCGTAAGCATTTCCCTGCGCGCTGATCGGAAAACTTACGCGTTGGAGTATCGCGCCGCGCGCCATCGTTCCCGCAGAATCATTGAGGAAATTTGGTTACTTTCGTAAGACCAAAACGCGTTGGGAGATCCCCTCACTTCGGGGAAGGCCGTTCGCTAGGGGCGCGAGTAAAGGGGAAGGGGAAGGCGTGGGAGAGGGCGGGCGGAGAGTCGGCTGCGCGCCGCAATCCTGCTGCCGATCTCGCCGCTCGAGCAAGGCACGGAGGAGAACAAGACCTAATGCACGCCGCCGACCAGCCAGGCGAACGCGGGCACCAGCACCTCTTCCGGTGACGCGCCGCCGCTCTTGGCGGAGGTGGTGCCGGAGTCCATGGCGTCGAGCTTGAAGCCGTGGTCGCCGAAGACGATGGCGAGGGTGCGGGCGGGCAGGCGCGCGAGCTGGGCGGATAGCACTTCGGCGAGCTCGTCGGCCAAGTCGTCCAGGCGAGCGGCTTCGTGGTCGCCCGGCTCCATCAGTCGCGCTTCGACCAAGTCGAGCTTGAGCAGATCGCGGTGCCCGACCTTCACCCGACGCAGGGTGCGCGCGTTGTTGCCGCGGGCGACGGGAATTTCCGAAGAAACCTCGCCCGTCCAGGTCTTGAGCGCCTCTGGGCCGCGGCCCAAGAGCTCGAGCTGCACGTCGGTCGTCGAAGGCAGCGCGCTCCACAGCAGCAACCGCTCGGTCAAGGCGATCTCTTGCGCCATGCGCCAGCGCACGCGTTGCTCGACGCGCAACCCGAGGTCGAAGCGCATGCCATCGACGGCGATCAGCTCCACTCGGCGTGCGCCGTGCAGGCGACCGATTCTGAGCGCAATCTCGGGGATGTCGAGCACCATGCTGGGGCGCTTGCCGCGCACGCGCAGCGCCGCGAACGCCTCGCGGTAGCTCTGCTCGAACGACGTGGCCCACGTCGTCAAGACCTGCCGGGCCGAAGGATCGCCGATCCCGCGCGCCAAGGCGTCGGCCAGGGGCACGTAAGCGCTCACGAACATGCGCTCGATCACGCTGAGCGGCTTCGGGCCGCGCGCCGTCGACAGCTCGTCGGCCCAAGTGCGCCACTCGTTTTCGGCGGACGCGTAGAGCGGGCCGCGCTCGAACGGCTCCGGCGGGATCGGGCTCGGCTCGAACACCTCTTCGCCCTCGGGCGGCGCTGGGGGCAACGCCGCCGCCACCACTGGCGGAGGCGTCGAAAATGCCGCTAAATCTGGGGGTGTCAGGTCGATGCCCGACTCCGAGCTGGGCGGCGGGGTGAGCGCATCCAACAGCTCACTGGCGGCACGCGCCTCGGCGATTTGCACGTGCGGCGGCACCAGCGTGACGGTTTCCAGCTCCTCATCGAGCTCGTTGGGCTCATCGGGCTCGTTGGCTTGGACGCGCGGCGGTTCTTGCGTCTGCTCCATCGCGGCCGAGCTGCGCGCCACGGCCGGAGCCACCGAAGGCGGCTGCGCCGTCTCGAGGCACACGATGGGGTGGGGCGCGGTACCGGGCATCAAGTCGTGCAGCGCCACCGGGACGGTGAACACGCGCAGCCCGCGGTCGGCCGCGTTCAGGTACAAACGCAAAGGGTGGAGCGCGGACGCCGTGAGCAAGTAGCGCAAGACCGCGCTGTCCTCGGTGTCGAGCGTGTGCTCGATGTCGGCCATGCCGCCCAGCGTGCCCAAACCGAGCGCGACGCCGCGTAGCTCGACCAGGCGAGCGCGGTACATTTGATCGGCGAGCGAGAGGGCAAGATCGGTCGCCGCCGCCACTCCGGGCGGGCAGGCGCCGCGCCGCTCCAAGGCGTGCTCGATGGCCGCTTCGATCAGCACGCCTAGCCGACCCCGATGACCGGGGCCGGGAGCGTCGAGCTGCACCGTCAGCAGGCCTTCGGCGTCGGCTTGGGCCAGCAGCTCGGCCAGCACGCCGGGCCCGACGAAGCGCGCTTCCCCGGCTTGAGCTTTCGACCGAGGAGCCGGACTAGCTGCCGGCGCGGCGCCTACGGAAACCGCCGCCGCAACCCCCGAGCCGTTGCTCTCGACAGCCCCGCCGGACGGGGTGGCGGGGCTCGTTTGCGGGGTGGGGGAGGCGGAGAAACCGCCGCCCGCGTGACTGCCGGACTCGATCATGTCGCCAAAGTGCAAAGAATGCTGGCTTTGGCCCAGTTTTTGGCGACGGTCCCTCGGTCCGCGCGAGATTCGAGGGGTCGATCCGGGGGCCGCGCCCGTTGACGGAGTCGCTCGGCGTCCATAAGCTCAAGGACGGCTCCCTCTGCGGGGCGCGCGAGTCCGTAGTAACGAATCCCGATAAGTAATCGAACCGGGAGACGAGTCTCTGGTGGAGTGCAAGCCCGGATTTTCTCACCGGGAAGCCAGAAGCCGGGGAATAAGAGTCTCCCACCTAGCTACGCTAGGGGTTCGGACTACATCAATAACCTCGCGACCCAGGTGGTAAGTTGCCTTGAACGGGCTGGCGTTTTTCGCTGGCCCGTTCGCCTTGATGCAGATTACCGTGCCACGGCAATGAGTACGCTTTGGACTCGGTTATCGCCACGCTGGGGTGCGGGGGCATGTGTCTCGCTGCTCGCGTTGCTCTTCACGACTGCAAGCGCTGACGCTGCACACGTGAAGGGACGCTTGGAAGGCTTTCGCTTGCTGCGAAACCCGGTCTGGGCCGAGGCCAAAGACTCGTCGAATCACGGCTTCTCGTTTCGTGAGCCCGTGCCCACCGTGCGCGCGGAGTTTCGCCGGCCGTTCCCGCACATCCCGAAAGAGCTGTGCGTCGCCGTGCTGGCGGCCACGCCGCAGCCGGCGCAGAAGCCCGTTCTGGTGCGGGTCGGCGGCGGCCGCACGACACCGGTGACCATCGTGGTGCCGCCCGGCACCCGCCTGACCTTTCAGAACACCGACCCGTTCAAGCATCGGCTGTATGGCGTCGACATCAAAACCTTCTTGCCCGCCGAGCAAGGGCAGGGCGCCGCCCGCGAGTGGACGCCGTCCGCACCCGGCGTGTACGAGATTCGCGACGAGGCGGCGCCCAGCCTGCGCATGTGGATCATCGCCGAGCCCAACGTGGCCAGCATCACGTACCCGTCGCTCAAGGGAGAGTTCTCGGTCAACGTCGAGCAACCGGGCGAATACACGCTGCAGGCGTTTTTCGCGGGCAAGAAGGTGGGCGACGCCGTCCCGGTCAAGGTGGACGCCGCCGACGTCGAGCTTCGCGCTGCGATTCGAGTGATGGATCAAAAGACCGCTGACGCCGAAGAAAAGGCAGACGCCGAAAAAGCCGCCAAGGCTCCAAAAGCGCAGGACTCGAAGTAAATCATGCTCGCTTCACGCTTCTGGTACGTGTTTTTGGGGCTGCTCGTGGGCGTCGCCACGTTCCTGCTTTTCCTCGCGACGAGCATGTACAACCGCGCCGGTGCGCGGGCGATGGGCGAGGCCCTGTCGTCCGACAGCCAGGTGGTGAACTGGTATTTGAGCAACGACGCGCGGCAGCGCTCGGCGCAGCTCATCCAGTTCGGCATCGACGCCGACATCGCGCGCTCGTTGACCAAGTCGAACGACAACGATCAAAAGGTGCCGGACGAGGCGCGCGAGAAGGCCATGGCTGCGCTGAAGAAGGTCAACGCCGGCATTCCCGCCGACCAAGCATT
>Ga0068855_100000329_pt1 | contig 58994 bp, 48 predicted proteins | sample KBSCornC52_FD_66592 | JGI IMG/M metagenome (GOLD analysis project Ga0068855, IMG submission 66592) | Corn rhizosphere microbial communities from Kellogg Biological Station, Michigan, USA - KBS Corn C5-2 | ecosystem: Host-associated > Plants > Roots > Rhizosphere > Soil ... | reverse complement strand
GCTGTTAGAATTATTATTCCCAAAACGAACATTTGCATTTAAATTATTCAAATCATAATTTCCAAAATTATAAGATATGGTAGCTCCAGGATAAAATTTATTTACGTCATTTCTGATCAGTAAAACTCCCCCTGTTCCCGCACCATAAATGCTTCCGGCGGGCCCCTTGATTATTTCTATTGATTGAAAATTATAAAAACCAAGCTGATTCAGATACGTATTTCCTCCGGGATCCGTGTATGGAATTCCATCGTAATAAACCTTTACATTTCTCACTCCAAATGGCGAACGAAGCGAACTTCCACGAATGCTTAAACGATAACTTCCCGGCGAACGTTCGTCCATTCTCACTCCTGGATTTGCATTTACTGACTGAATAATATTCGTGTTATTATAACGGTTCAGATCCCCATTAGTGACTAAACTTATTGGTGCGGGAACATCAATTAATTTACGGTTATTTTCATATGCCCTGATAATTACATTTTCCAGAATCTGTGTAGAATCAATGTCAGTAACTGTTTGAGCAGATACTGAAATCGAAAGAAGCGAAAAAATAATCAGGAAAAACTTCATTGGAATATAATTATCAGGAACAAAAGTAATTACAAATATTATTGATGCTCTGTAAAATAGACAGGCCGATATTTTTTTACTAAAGCAAGTTTTTTAAATCTCTTCTGACAACAGCAAAAGTTTTGGCAACATTTGTGATTGAAATTTTATTTCTAAAATAGAATAACAATCATCTTAGTTTTAAAGAAAATATTATGGATTCAAAAACTATTTCAAATATCCTCAATGAATTAGGAGAAGATCGTGAAGATTATTTTAATGCTGTTGCTCCCCCAATCGTCCAGACCAGCAATTTCGCTTTTACAAAAGTCGCGGATTTTAGAGAAGCATTAGAAAATGAATCATCCAGCTATATTTACAGTCGCGGTCTAAATCCAACCGTTGAAATTTTATCAAAAAAACTGGCAGCCCTTGATGGTGCGGAAGCTTCACTCGTTTTCAACACTGGCGCATCTGCAATTTTTACCGCTGTTTTGACCAGTATAAAAAGCGGTGATCACATTGTCTCTGTTGAAAAGCCATATACATGGGCACAAAAAATGTTCAACAATATTTTGCCCAGATTTAATGTAACCGTCACCTATGTTGACGGAAGAAATGTTGAAAATTTTGAAAATGCCATTCAACATAACACCGCATTAATATACCTTGAATCGCCCAATAGCTGGAGTTTTTATTTACAGGATCTGGGAGCGGTTGCTAGATTGGCAAAGTCGAAAAAGGTTGTTACTATCTGCGATAACAGTTATTGCACCGGAATTTATCAAAGACCTATCGAACTCGGAATAGACATGGTTTTGCAAAGCGCCACAAAATATATTAACGGACACAGCGATGTTGTAGCCGGGGTTTTAAGTGGGACAAAAGCAATGATGACCAAAATTTTCAACAGCGAATATATGAACATGGGTTCCGGTATTATGCCGTTCAATGCATGGTTATTGATCCGTGGCTTAAGGACGCTACAGATAAGGCTTTCAAGAATTTCGAATACAACGGAAAAGGTAGTAAATTATTTAAAAGGACAGGAAAAAGTGGAAGATCTTTCTTTCCCTTTTGACAAAGATTTTCCCCAATACGATCTTGCAAAAAAACAAATGCAAGGTGCATGCGGACTGCTTTCTTTTTATTTAAAAACCAGTTCTATCCAACAAATAGAAACCTTCTGTGAAAGTTTGCAACACATTATCATGGCAGTAAGCTGGGGTGGATACGAATCACTAATTATGCCCGCCTGCACTTCAATAAAAGAAGAAAATTTTGATGTTAGCAATAAAGAGCAGCGTCAGTTGAGAATGTATGTGGGTCTGGAAGATGCAGAATACATTATTGAAGATCTGCAGCGAGGATTTGATGCAATCAAATAAGAAAGTTGCAGTATGATTTGAATAAAATTTTAAAAACAATTGGTTTTTATGAAAGATTATTTTCAATTCTTATGATGTTTTGCAATAACTTTCCAATTATAAATCCTGCAGATTTACCACTTATCCAACTCTTCTTTTCAAAAACATTCAAATCATTATTTTTGTTTTATGTATGTAAAAATCAAGCTATTTGCGTTATTTTCTTTCTTGTCTTTATATGGTTATTCTCAAAAGAAATGGACGCTAATGGAATGTGTTCAATATGCAATGGAGAATAATATTTCCGTAAAACAATCGGCTTTACAAACTGATCTTGCAGCGCTGACGTATAAACAAAGTAAACTATCGCAAATTCCGACGCTCAACTTTAGCAACAGCGATGGATTGAGCTATGGTAAATCAAAAGATCCTTCCACCGGAATTTTAGAAAATAAAAATTATTTTTCTGTCGGCTTAAATCTTCAATCAAGTGTTGATATCTTCAATTGGTTTTCGAAAAAAAATACCATTCTTGCAAATGAATGGTCATTGCAAGCAGCACGTGCAGCGACTGATAAATTAAAAAATGACATCGCATTAACTGTGGCCAACTCGTATTTGCAAATCTTATTGGCGAGGGAACAGCAGAAGATCGCTGAAGTTCAAGTGAAGCAATCCAGATCGCAATTAGACCTGGTAATTAAACAAGTTGCCGCAGGAAGTTTACCGGAATTGAATGCTACAGAACTTGAATCTCAACTCGCAAATGACACAGCTAATTTAATTTCTGCTACCGGGAATGTGACACAGGCAAAATATGTTTTGAAAGCATACATGAACGTTGATGCAGGAGACTCTTTTGAAATTGATGAACCACCTATGGACCAAATTCCATTGGTGCCAATTGGGGAACTGCAGCCTGAAGATGTTTATGCATCTGCATTAAAAAATCAGCCGCAACAAAAAATGAATGAGTACAATCTGAAAGCGGCAGAAAAAAATAGTCTTGCAGCAAAGGGCAGCCTTTATCCTTCGCTGTCCGCTTTTGGGAGTTTGAGTTCCAACTATGGATATTTCCGCACTCCAAAATTCCTGCAGATTTTTAATGGTTATTCGCCAAGCGGATTAGTAATTCCGGATAATGCCGGCGGCTATATTGATGTGCAGCAACCTGTTTATATTAACGGGGGAAAGAATGGTTACATCACTTCTGATCCGTTTGGAACACAATTCAACAACAATTTCGGCCAGTCAATCGGGCTTAATCTCTCAATACCAATATTTAACGGTTGGCAGTCAAAAGCACATTATAAAAGGACAAAGATTGATATAAAAAACCTGGAGTATCAGCAAGACCTTGATAATAAAACCTTGAAGCAGGATATTTACCAGGCTTATAATGCAGCTTTTGTCGCTTTACAAAAATTAACATCATCAGAAAGAGCTGTTGCATCTGCTCAAAAAACTTATGATTACACTTTATTACGGTATAATGTAGGAATGCTGGGAACTCTTGAACTAATTACCAATCAAAATAATTTATTTACTGCAAAACTTCAATATGCTTTAAATCAATTTGATTATGTTTTTAAAATGAAAGTGTTGGAATATTATAAAGGTTCGGGACTGAAATTTTAACCTCACCAACTTAACCAGGTTATTCAAAGAAAAGAGAAAATATGAATAAAACGCTGAAATGGATAATAATTAGTTTAGTAATTCTAATTGTGGTCCTGATAATATTAAAGAAAACAGGTCTGATAGGAAAAGATGAAGGCATAAAAGTTACTACCGAAAAAGTTCAGAAAAGAACGATCGTTGAAACCGTTAACGCCAGTGGAAAAATATATCCAGAAGTAGAAGTAAAATTAAGTCCCGATATTTCCGGAGAAATCGTAGAACTGAACGTGGCTGAGGGCGACAGTGTAAAAAAAGGACAAGTGCTTGCACAAATCTACGGTGATATTTATACCACCCAAAGAGATCAGGCAGCAGCAATTGTAAATCAGCAGCAGGCCCAAATGGCAGATGCACAGGCATCATTAGGTGCATTGGAAGCGCAACTCGATCAGGCTAAAAAAACATATGATATGCAAAAACAATTGTATGATGAAAAAGTAATTTCAAGAAATGAATTCAATACCGCTGATGCGGCATATAAAACTGCTCAGGCAAATTTGAATGCAGCAAAGCAGGGTGTGAAAGCCAGTAGCGCAGCAGTTCAAAGTTCAAAGGCTGCTCTGCAAAAAGCGAATAAAGATATTAGTCTCGCTACCCTAAAATCTCCCATGGATGGAATTGTTTCTTTATTAAGTGTGAAAAAAGGTGAGCGTGTTGTAGGAAGTTCGATGATGGCAGGTACAGAAATGATGCGTATTGCAGACATGGGCAAAATAGAAGTAAGAGTAGACGTCGGAGAAAATGATGTACCGAAAGTTCGTCTCGGTGATAGTGCAACAATTGAGGTGGATGCATATAATGATAGAAAATTTACTGGTGTTGTTACACAAATAGCAAGCAGCAATAATGGTGCGGCTACTCAAAATGATTTGTCAAACATCAGCACAGACGTTACCAATTATAAAGTTTACATCCGCTTGAATCCTGATTCTTATAAAGACCTGATTGATCCAACTCATAAAAAAAGATTTCCTTTCCGCCCGGGAATGAGTGCCAGTGCTGATATTCAGACAAAAACCCACACAAATGTTTTGTCCATTCCTATAAACGCCGTAACAACAAGAGAAAGAAATGATTCAATCGGAAATAAAAATACCGCCAGTCCTGCTTCAAATGATCAAGCAGATCTTAATAATAATTCTGCCAGCAACGATCTTGATGTAGTGGTTTATGTAGTTCAGGCAGATGGAAAAGTAAAAAAACAAAAAGTAAAAACTGACATTCAGGACATTAATTACATTGAAATCACTGATGGTTTGAAAGAGGGCAGTGAAGTGGTAACAGGGCCTTATGATGTTGTTTCAAAAACATTAAAGGAAGGCGATAAAGTAAAAGTAGTTCCCAAAAGCAGCTTGTTTAATATGAAGAAGTAGGTTAGAACTTCAATATAAATTCGAATAAAAATAATTATCTGCTTATTTGTAATCCCGACGATCCTTAACAAAAAAACCGTTCAAAAAGAACGGCTTTTTTCGTTGATTGATTACCAGTTATTGATTTAATTGATTGTTCATTTGTGACGGTCTTGCTGGCTGTAACATGGCAGTTCCATCACTCGCTAAAGTTTCGGTAGTCATTTGTCCATTTTGCAAAACTCTTACAACATAATCAAATTTTTCAGGCATTTGTGCTGTGTCCATTGCCATTCCATTTGAATTGGTTCCATTCTGATTCATATTCATTGTATTCTGAGTAGTTGTTGAATTTTGATTCATACTCATTGATGAATCGGTATTCATTGCGGTTGCGTTTTGATGATTCATCATTGAGTCATTTTGCATGCTTGCTGAATCAACCGGAGCTTTCACAGCTGTAATATCATAAACTACCTGATTGGGAAATTTTTGTTTCACTTGGTCTACAATATTTTGAGGAACAAAAGTTTCCAAAACGGGAAGTGACGCATAATCAACCTGGCCGGGAATATTATTTGGATTTACCAAATTAGAAGCAGCATTTGAAGCAGTTGAATTCATATTCATATTTGAATTCGTATTGTTCATATCAGAATTAGTTGCGTTCATATTCATTGTACCTTGAGTTGCAGGTGGAGTGACCACTTTTGAACTATCCGGGTTTGTTGTGTTATTGTTTGTGCTAATTGTCGTACTATCATTTATGTTATTTGTGTTATTTGTTGTATTCATCGTAGGTGTTGTTGTCTGAGTCGGTGGATTCATATTGTTCATGTTATTGCTGCTGTCTACCTGCCCAAATAATGAAACACAAATGAAAGTGCAGAAAATTGACATTAAAAGAGTTTTCATAAAATAATTTTTTAGGGTTGATGTTATTGTTTGTTCTAATGTTTTTAAAACAATTCCTATGCCGTTTGTAGAAATATTTTTGTCTTTAATTTCATGCGGTAAGAATTAAAATACAATACCAGAGCAGATTTCAGCGAATTATTTTTAAAAAATCAGAATTCCCGGCCTTGAAAAACCGGCTATTATTGCCGAAATAGTGTAGAATAAATTGTGCTGCAAAAAAAAATTTGATGAAAAAATTCACAGGATTCCGATGATGCCGCCTCTTATCCTTTGTTCTAACACCCGTTTCCGCTTTGGCACCCGCCCGTACCTCCGGATTATCATCAGATCTTTCAGGGAAGGAATAGGTGCTTTTAGCCCATGTCGCCTCTATATTTACGTTTTGATTGTTCTATGCAGTATCGGGCTTTTGCTTGTTTGGCAGCATTACCCACAGAAGATACCTATATACAGTTTCCTTCCGCCTTGCGGTGGACACCCTTGCCCATGACTAACACTTCCTTACTGAAAAGCGTGTTCGGGACTTACACCAGTAGCACATATACATGCCCTGACACAGTAAAAAAGGAAGCCAGATGGCTTCCTTTTTTATTAAATAGAATATGTTTTAATTAATAGCTCCACAAATTTTGCTCATAATTAAATATGTCGTTTTGTATTTTTTCGCCTTGCAACAACTGAAGAATAGGGCTTTGCTTCAATCCAGTCTGATTATTTAAATATTGATCGAATGGGTTATTCAGGGTGCTTTTAATAATCCTGCCATGAAACATCCGCGACTCAAACAAATCTTCCCACGTCATTCTTGCGCCATAGTTTTTGCCATTATAAACATAGTACTTAGCAAGAATAGGCCGCATATCAGGATAATAAACCCAGAATAAGGGTGAATCTCCCAAATCAACTCCGGAAGCGGTGATAACTCGTTTTACAGGAGCAATCCCTAAAATTCTCCAAAACAATCTTGAACTTTGTTTATCAAAGATCACTTCTTCTTTTATTCTGAATTTATAAAATGAATCAAGGTTTACTTCCTGCATCGTTTCTTTGTTACCAACTACATTTCCAAGTGAATCATAAATTGGAACGGATATAGTTCCACCCGAAATTGCTTTGCCAACTTCTGCTTTGGTCATAGGAGTAGTGAATCTGTCATCAACCGCATTAAAGGCCGTTACTCCGCCATTATCAGGCCCATCCTGAATTGCTTTAAAAAGAATAGAAATAAACCGTTGGTTTCCATTGTCTTCATCAGCAGAATATCTGAACGGAAGATTTATTTTTTCACGGGTATCTATTTCACGCCAAATCCTTTCATCATAAGCCGCATCTTCGGCACGAAGGTGCTGATAAGGAAGAGGAGTTCTATCCTTTATTAAAGCATTAGAATTATCAAGGGCTGTTTCAGGGCGCAAAGAGGGTTTGACCGCAGCAATGGGAAGGCTATCATTAAGACTATCAGGACGGGCGGCAACAACCGCAGTATCAACAACCGTAGGATTAATATTGGCACTTGTCTGCGCAGCAGTAGTCCTTTTTGCAGTCGTACGCTTTTTTGCTGTTCTCTTCTGAGCATCTGCAACGTTACACAATACTCCAAAAGAGAGCATCAGCAACAGACATTTCATACTAATTGTTTTCATAGCCTTTTTTTATTCTTGTGTTTAGTTTAATATAAATCCGGGGCCAGGAATACTTCTTACAATTCCATCAGGTCCCTGAACTCTTACATTGTCAAAAGTAACTGAGGTTCCAGGAATGCATCTCTGCAGCATACCTTTAACTGCATCCAAACTTCCACCATGTATTTCTGCTGATTGAACATTTGGAAAGTTAGCACCAGAAAAATACATTGTTGCACTCACAATGTTAAAATGAGCATCAAATTCAAAGTTTTCCAGATCCGCTCTTGCAAAGTTTTGATTTTTAAATATCACTGATTGAATTCTTCCACCTGCACTCGGTCCGACTTTTAAAACCGGATCCGGAATCCTCTTTACACGGAAATCATAAGTACTTGCTTTGCCATCCGCATTTACGGTGATGGAAGCTTTACCAACCTGGCTTACTTTAACAGTAAATTTTCCAGGTCCACCTGAAGGAGTTAATGAACCACCGGCCATAGTAACATGTGTTTTATCCCAACCGGTTCCGGAAGAAATAGTTACAGGATTTGGGACACCAATATAAAATACATTCATCTTATCAAGCATTACTGCTGCTCCGCCAGGGGTTCCAACAGTATAGGTAACAGTTTGATGAATGGGAACTGGTTTCCCATCTTCACCAATAAATGAACCATTGATCTGCACTGTATGTTCACCGGCACCGCTAACGGTTGTTTTGTAAGAACCCTGGCCGTTTACCATATTCACAGGTGTTCCATTTATGCTGATATTACTTTTTACACTTGAACTATATGCTCCAACGCCAGCTGTAACGGTTAATTCCTGGCCTGGCATCAGGTAATTGGAGCTTTGTCCAACTAAAACGCCAACCTGGTCCATGTGCACTTCTACTGCACCTATCTGGGAGTGACAATAAGTTACCACCATATTTTCAGCGTTCTTGATGTTATTCTGAAACTTACTGAGCATGGTTAATGCAGCTACTGTAGGTGTCATGTGAAAGAAGGATTGTGTAAAATCCTTCTTCTTTCCTTCCTGGGAAACAGGAGGTGTGGTATTTACAGGGAAATTATTTGAAAACTGGCTTTTTATTGAAGGATCAATCGCAAGCATGTTATGTTTGTATTGTTCCAAACGTGCCTTTAGTCTTTCACCCTCACCATTTGTTTCAAATAATCTGGTGGAAGCATCAAGATTGTCTTCTCTGTAATCCTCTACGCTGTCCTGGAGATTTTTGTCCCATTTCATTCTGAGATCTGCGGCTTTTTTCAATGCCAGTTTTAAACTGTCAATGTAAGTCATCATTTCTCCTGAAAGGTTTTTTGCCTGCATCGCTTTTGGTTCCCAAATAGCCGCTTTTTCTTTCGATTGGGGTTCTGTCAATTTTTCTTCTAAGGATTTATATAAGGTGTTGTTAGATGCACTAATGTTATTGTTGGAGGTTATTAAACTTTTATCTACAACTTTAAATGCATTAATTACCTCATTGGATACATTCAGGGCAAGGATCGCTGTAAGTACAAGGTACATTACATTGATCATTTTTTGCCGTGGATCTCTGGGTAGTCCTGCCATGTTATTTTAATTTACTGTTAGTTTTAGAATTTCTGGATTAGTAATTTTATTTATTGTCTTCCCTGCATTGCGCTGAGCATGTTTCCATAAACCTGGTTTAATTTTCCAAGATTATCGGCCAAAGTGGAGATTTGTGCTTTTGTTGCCTGAGCATCATCCACTGTTGCAACCATCACTTCACTTGCTTTAGCCATTCTACCATAGAAACTATTTAAAGTTTTCAAATGGTTATTGCTTTCATTTAATTCCAATTCGTAAATAGAATTTAATGAACCAAGGTTTTTTGTAAGCACCACAACCTGCTCGTGAAACCCTTTGGCACTATCAGCAGCACTATTAAAGTTGCTCATTGTGTTTGCAGAATTTGTATAAGCATCTTTCATCAAACCAAGTGCATTGGTTGCTTCTTTTGTTTTTGCAGAAAAATCACCGGTAGATTTTACTACATCACCTACTTCACCGATTTGTGATACAGTAACACCTAATTTCTGGAAATTTTCTCCAAGTTTTCTCATATTAGCTGGAGTGATCTCTGCATCTTTCATCATTTTTTCCATTGATTGTAATGCTGGATTCCCGGCTGTTTCCACATGTTTTGGCACTGCATGGGCTTCTTCATGTGGCTTTGGTTTTACCCATTCAATACATGCATATACCATAAAAATGGCGGTTTCAGTCCACATACCAACCGTAAGCATTGTATCTGCATAAGATTGATGTGTTAATTTTGCCCATGCAGCAAAGATTACCACTGCAGCACCGGCACTTACCAGTACATCTATAACAGTTAAGAAATTTCTTTTGGGTTGTTGAGTCATCATAGTTTTGATTTTTTTCTTTTAATTAATTTGTTTTTTGATTTTCAGTTCGCACAAAAAATGCCTATATTAATTAATTAGCGACAATTAATACAGGCAGTAAGATGTTGAACTAAAATTTTTTCTATTGGGTTAATTTAATTTTTTAAAACTTAATTTATTTTTTGCCTTTTTTACCGGTTGATGGTGGCAAATCAATTACACAACGAAAACCAATATAAGATTTCGCGGTATCCTGGTATTCAAAATCACGGGTGCTGGTATGCAAATAAAACCCGACATCTTTCCAGCTTCCACCGCGAATCACTTTGCGTTTCATCCGCGGCGCATCCTGATCCTGTGCATTCCAACGAATGTCAGGATTCATATCATGTTGGAAGTTGTAACCACCTTCATAGTATAAAGAAGATGTCCATTCTGATACATTTCCGGCCATACAATACAAACCGAAATCATTCGGCCAGTAGGCATCTGCACGAACGGTATAAAAACCACCGTCTTCAGGATAATTTCCACGCCCTGGTTTAAAGTTTGCCAGCAAGCAACCTTTTCGGTTTCTCAAATAAGGGCCACCCCAAGGAAAGGGAGATTGTGACCTTCCCCCTCTTGCAGCATATTCCCATTGAGCTTCAGTTGGCAAATGAAAATTTGTTTCAGTTGATCTATTCTTACCTATTAAATAGGAATTTAAATATTGGCTTCTCCATTCACAAAAAGCGTTTGCCTGTTTCCAGTTTATTCCAACTACAGGATAATTTCCAAATGCCGGATGACTATAATATTGTTTGGCCATTGGTTCATTATAAGAATAGGCAAAGTCTCTTATCCAAACCAGCGTATCCGGATAAATTGGAATGTCTTTTTTAATTATAAACGCACTACGTGGAATATTTGGATCGCGGTTGTTTGCTGCAGCGCCGTAATCGAAAGTTTCCATGTGATAAAGCATTTTGGTTGCGTCAAGTTCCTTTCTGCCAAAGATCCTATTGTCAGGAGTTACGATCATCGCATCTATTTTTTCTAACGTTGCTTTATCATTCCATTTGATCGTTTTAATTTTAGGCCAGTCCAAGTATTCTGTTCCATCTGCTCCCTGTTTTACAAATCCCATTAATTTACCGGCAATTGAATCCCTCACCCAATTAGTAAACATCCGGTATTCATTATTAGTGATTTCAGTGGCGTCCATCCAGAATCCGCTTATAGAAACCTGTTTGTTCCTGGCAGTAAAAGTATAATTGATATCCTCATCGCTCGGACCCATATGGAAAGTCCCGGGCGGAACATACACCATTCCCGGTGGTTTAGACATGATATAGCGGCCGCCAGGAGCAACTCCATGAAGTTGTCCATCATCCGGTTGACCTTTCGACTTTCCGAATTTACCACAGCCGGATAATATGACTGCTGTTATTGCTAAAATTGTGAAAAACGTGTTTTTCATTTTTTTTTTGACTTTGAGGGTAAGGGCAAATGTAATATTTATTTAAAAATATATTTTTACTCTGTCTTCATAAAAACGCTATGCGATTTACAATTAAACGAGCAAGTATTTTAATTATTGTAAAAACGATCAAATTTTTTTAAATATCTTTTGGTGACGGAAAACAAAGTAACGAACTATAAAATTAATTTTTGAAAAAATGCTTTCATATAAAAAGTTAATTTACGGCAGTAAAAAGAAAAATAAAACTAATAAAAAAGTACCAATAAAATCACTTCTAAAAATATTTTTTTAATATTTATCAACTATTTACTTTACTTCTCAATTGTTCCATCAAATTATTTCGCGCTAATTATTTGTTTTACAAATATTTCCATATGGTTCCATCACTGATACTTTAGACTGCAATTATTTTACCGTTTTTTAATTAACGATTAAATAACATGAAAAGTTGCTGCTGATTTTTCATTTGATCGCTTTTAAATTTTAGAAAAATGATTTGTTAAGTCTTTTTTATCAAGCTTTTTTAAATTGTAATTTTGCGCCCTTCATATGGGTAAATTAAAGCAGAAAAATCCGGATGAAATATTTTCCGAAAATGAAAATATTGATGTTTTTGGTGCAAGAGAGCATAATCTGAAGGATATTGATATTTCCATTCCTAAAAACAAATTGGTCGTGATCACTGGTATCAGTGGCAGTGGAAAATCTTCACTTGCTTTTGACACGATTTTCTCAGAAGGGCAACGCCGCTACATGGAAAGTTTTTCCGCCTATGCCCGCCAGTTCCTGGGCGATATGGAAAGGCCTGATGTTGACAAAATCACCGGACTTTCACCGGTAATTTCTATCGAACAAAAAACTACCAACAAAAATCCACGCAGCACCGTTGGAACAGTTACAGAAGTATATGATTTTTTGCGCTTGCTTTATGCAAGAATTGGTGAAGCTTTCAGCTACAATACCGGCAAAAAAATGGTGAAATGGAGCGAAGAAGAAATTGTTGAAAATATTTTCTCACGCTTTTCAGGGAAGAAAGTGATCGTACTTGCTCCGCTTGTTCGTGGAAGAAAAGGCCATTACCGCGAATTATTTGAGGATGTAAGAAAAAAGGGATTTTTAAAAATACGCATTGACGGAGAAATAAAAGACCTGGTTCCCAGGATGCAAATTGATCGTTATAAAATTCATGATATAGAATTAGTTATCGATCGTTTGGCAGCTGAGAATGATCAAAGAGTAAGATTAAGCGAAAGTGTTCAAAAAGGTTTGCAATTAGGAAATGGATTGTTGTTTTTATTATTAAATGATGAACAGAGATCAATCCAATATAGCCGGCAGTTGATGTGTGAAGATTCGGGAATCAGTTATGAAGAACCTTCGCCAAATGCTTTTTCTTTTAATTCTCCATATGGTGCCTGCCCAGTGTGTAAAGGATTGGGAAATGTGTACCAGGTAAATTTGGATGCCATTATTGCTGATAAAAAATTAAGTATCAATGAAGGCGGGATTGTTCCTCTTGGTGAAGAAAGAGACTCTTATGTTTTTAAACAAGTTCAGCAGCTTGCCAGGAAAAACAAGATCAGTCTTGACAAACCATTAAAAGATCTTTCAGAAAGTGCCTTAAATCTTATTTTATTTGGTAATAAAAATATGTCCGGGGAAGATAACGGTTATGGATACATGCAATTTGAGTATGAAGATCATTCTGAAGATATTCCTTCCGGTGAATATGAAGGCGTGGTGAATATGATCCGCCGCTGGTTCCATTCAGATTCAACGAACGAAAGTTTAAGAGTATGGGTAGAAAAATTTATGATGCTCGAAAAGTGTCCGTCCTGTGAAGGCAAAAGATTAAAAAAAGAAAGTCTTTGGTTTAAAATAGATGGCAAAAATATCTCCGAATTATCTGAAATGGATTTGGTGAAATTATTAGGTTGGTTTGATGGAATTGAATCCAGGTTAAATAAGAAACAAAATATCATTGCAAGAGATATTTTAAAAGAAATCAGGGAACGGATCAATTTTTTATTGGACGTGGGCTTAACTTATCTTTCATTAAATCGCCCTTCTAAAAGCCTGAGTGGCGGTGAATCTCAGCGAATAAGGCTTGCTACTCAAATCGGTTCACAACTCCAGGGAATTACTTATATTTTAGATGAACCAAGCATCGGACTTCATCAGCGTGATAATCACCAATTGATAAAAGCGTTAAAAAATTTAAGAGATATTGGAAATAGTGTTTTGGTGGTTGAGCACGATAAAGATATTATGCTTGCTGCCGATTATTTAATTGATATTGGTCCGGATGCGGGTAAGCATGGCGGAGAAATTGTGGCATTCGGCACTCCCAAAAATTTCCTTAAACTTGATACGCTTACTTCTTCTTATTTAAATGGAGATCTGGAAATAAAAGTGCCAGGCGAAAGAAGATATGGGAATGGAAAACTTCTTGTTTTAAAAGGCGCTTCGGGAAATAATTTAAAAAATGTAACAGCTACATTTCCTTTAGGAAAATTTATTTGTGTAACAGGTGTCAGCGGAAGCGGGAAGTCAACTTTGATTAATGAAACCCTTTATCCGCTTTTAAGCATTCATGCTTATAAAAGCAAAATGACTCCCTTGCCTTATACGAAAATCGAAGGGCTCGAAAATATTGATAAAGTGGTTGAAATAGATCAATCACCAATTGGAAGAACTCCTCGAAGCAATCCGGCAACTTATTGCGGATTTTTTACTGACATCAGAACTTTATTTGCTGCAATTCCGGAAGCGAAAATAAGAGGATACAAACCCGGCAGATTTTCTTTCAATGTAAAAAGCGGAAGATGTGATGTTTGCCAGGGCGGGGGAATGCGCACAATAGAAATGAATTTCCTGCCAGACGTTTATGTCAATTGCGAAAAATGCAATGGGAAAAGATACAATCGGGAAACTTTAGAAATCAGGTACAAAGGAAAATCGATCAGTGATGTTTTGGAAATGACCGTCGATGAAGCAGTAGAATTTTTCAAAAATGTTCCTTATGTCTATCGCAAAATAAAAGTGCTTCAGGAAGTAGGTTTGGGCTACATTACTTTAGGACAAAGTGCAGTAACCTTAAGCGGCGGCGAAGCACAACGGGTAAAACTTGCCACCGAATTAAGCAAAAGGGATACAGGGAAAACATTTTATATTCTTGACGAGCCCACAACCGGTCTCCATTTCAGGGATATTCAACACCTGGCAGAGGTACTAAATAAACTGGTTGATCGCGGAAATACGGTTTTGGTAATTGAACACAATATGGACATTATCAAAATAGCTGATCACATTATTGATCTTGGTCCTGAGGGCGGCGACGCGGGTGGAAAAATATTATTTGAAGGAACACCTGAACAATTAATTGAAAATAAAAAAAGCTTTACAGGAATATTTTTAAAAGAAGAATTTAAAGTCAATAAAAAAAGCAAAGCATAATAACAAAGCTAAAAATTTTATGGTTTCAGGGGTTATATGCATAAGACTACGCATTGATTTTTCCAGCTTAACTTTTATCATATACCTTGCCATTTTACAGACAACGTGTTTCATGATTGAAACATTATTTTATAAAACTCAAAGAAACTATAAGTAATTTGGTAACATCTATATAACGAAAACTGCTATGGTTTTATTGTTTAAGCCATTTTATCATGGCAATATGTTGAATTCCGTCTTCCATATAAACATCGCTGTATTGCACAAAAGAGAAAGATTCATAAAAACGTTTCAGGTATAATTGTGCGCTTATTTTAATTGGAACATTTCCAAATAAATGATACACTTGATCTATTGAATTAATCATTAATTGTTTGCCTAAATTTTTTCTGCGTTCGGCCGGAGAAGTAAGCACCCGGCCGATAGAAGCACCATCAGGATAAGAAATCCCTTTTTCAAACAAACGCGTATAAGCAACTAATTTCTCATTGTCCCAACCCATCAAATGCCAGGCTTTCAAATCTTTATCGTCACAATCCTGGTAAACACAGTTTTGTTCAACAATAAAAACTTCATTTCGCAATTGAAGAATTTTATACAATTCGTAATTGGTTAATTCAGTAAAGAATTTGCATTGCCAGTTAACCATAATTGAATGAATTATTTAAGGTCCGATTGGAAATAAAAGTAAAATAGAAAAGTGAATTGATTGTCTGTTTACTGCTAAAATTCATCTTAAAAAACTGATCATTTTGAATGGTGAATTAGTGAATTGTAAATCTCTTTGCACGTCTCTTAGATCCCGTAAAACTTTAGAATCTCCTGTTGATTTATTTAAAATAAACAGGATTGGATTTATTGATTCTTTTACTAAACGTTCAAAAGAGTCCGAATGATACTTAAACCTCTAAACTATTTTAAACTATGTAAACTATTTTTGTTTTCTAAATCTAATCTCAATATCCATATTTCTCCTTCCATCTTTGTTTTAAAAATTTTCGCAATTCTTCTTCTCTCGCATTTTTCCCTGGATTATAAATGAGAGTGTTTTTTATTTCTTCGGGAAGAAATTCCATTTCAGCAAAATTATTTTCAAAGTTGTGCGCATATTTATAATTTTTACCGTAATCGAGATTTTTCATCAGCTTTGTTGGCGCATTTCTGATGGATAAAGGAACCGGCAGATCTCCGAATTGTTTTACCAAAGATTCTGCTTTACCGATAGCTGCCACTGCGGCATTGCTTTTTGGAGAAGAAGCAAGATATGTGGCGCATTGAGACAAAATAATTTTCGCTTCCGGATAACCAATCATATTTACCGCCTGGAAAGTATTGGTTGCCAGAACCAAAGCCGTAGGATTGGCGTTTCCAATGTCTTCGCTGGCAAGAATCACCATTCTTCTTGCAATAAATTTTACATCTTCGCCGCCTTCAATCATTCGCGACATCCAATAAACCGCCGCATTTGGATCGCTGCCACGAATAGATTTTATAAAAGCCGAGATAATGTCATAATGCTGCTCGCCTTTTTTATCATAAAGTGCTACCTTCTGTTGCGCTGCATTGATTACAGCGTCGTCAGTAATTACAATTCCCCCGTTCTGATTTAAAGAAAGTTGATCAACTGTTAACTCCAGCAGATTTAACAATCTTCGTGCATCACCGCCCGATAAATTGATGAGCGCCTCTGTTTCTTTTATTTCAATATTTAATTTCGATAAAATTTCATCTTCTTTAATCGCATGATTCAACAAGTTGATCAAATCATGTTTTTGCAAAGGTTTTAAAATATAAACCTGGCAACGGCTGAGTAATGCGCTGGTTACTTCAAAAGAAGGATTTTCTGTAGTAGCTCCGATCATAGTGATGATTCCTTTTTCTACAGCACCAAGCAAAGCGTCTTGCTGTCCTTTATTAAAGCGATGAATTTCATCAATAAATAAAATAACATTTTGTTCATGTTTTGCTTTTTCAATCACTTCACGAACCTCTTTTACTCCGGAAGAAATCGCACTTAAAGTATAAAAAGGGACTTCTAAAGCGTGTGCAATTATATTGGCAATTGTAGTTTTTCCAACTCCCGGCGGTCCCCACAAAATCATGGAAGGAATCTTTTTATTTTCCACGGCTTTTCGCAAAATACTTCCACTGCCGGTAAGATGTTGCTGACCGGTAAGTTCGTCCATTTTTTGCGGACGAAGCCGCTCTGCTAAAGGAGTTAATAACAATTATTCAGTTATTTAATCACTAAATTACACCTTCTGATTTTTAAATCTTAATTCTTATCTGATAAAAAAGAAAGAAGTTCCTTTATCGTTACCGGTGCATCCTTGTCACCAATTTCAATTACCACACAATATCCATTGGCACCTCCGGCTTTTAGCAAACCATTCACTAATTTTTGCTGATCACTTTCAATTCTTCTTCCATTCCAAATTTCTTTTGTGCAAAGACAACCTTCTGTTGGGGTTAAAGGATAATAAGGTTTCCCGGAATAAAAGGTTGGATCAATTGTAGTTCCATGCGCGATAATTTCACTTCTTCCTGCAAGGCCTGCATAATAAGATTCATACAACGGCAAATAATCCTTTAATTTTTGCGGAAGTAATTTTTGATAGTACTCTGTCGTCCACACAGAATCTAAAATAGTGCTGTCATTAAAATATTTTTGCAAACTCAGTTCAACAGGCATTCCTAATTGTACATTTGCAGTTGGACCGATGAAATTGCTCATCGAAACATCAAAACCATACATTCTGAAAATTCCCTGCGGCGTATTTCCATTTCTTAAATAACCGGGAAGATCGGTAATGCTTCTTGCCAGTTGAGGAATATGAAAAATATTTCCTGAAGAATCGGTAACAAAATTTCCATTTGCATTTCTGAGCAAAACCATTCCCGGGTAATTGCGGTTTTTTCTTTGAAAACTATACATCACGATTTGTCCGGGAAGAAAGTTTTTTGAAACAAGATCTTTCAAAACATCTTTAATAGAATGAGTGTGAACATGATCTTTTGAGAGCCGCGTTCCCAACATAAAAAGCACCGGATTTTTATAAGCGGTGTCGCCAAATTTTTCCAATAATTTTTTCGAAAGAATGCTTTTTTCGTTTTCGTCTTTTTCATTTTCAATTAAATATTCGGCGCACATTGCAAATATTTTTGCATCTGAAGTTTTATCCAATAATTTTTTTGTTGACTTAAAAAATTTTCCCGGATAATTACTGTAAGCGATTTCTAAAAGTGCTCTTTGAAAATAAATACTTCTTTGTTGAATGCTGTCAAACCCACTGCTGACTTTACTTTCGGTGAAAGGCGTATTATATTGCATCACTTCCATTGCATCGAAAGCTTCCTGCCAGTTTTCTTCCGTAGAATCTGAAAGTGGCAATGATAAATTTTTAATAATGCTGTTTTTGATGAGTCTTTCATTCATTTTTGCTCTTGCAGCATCAGTGGTGTATGAAGTATAGAGCGGAGCATCATATTGAGCCATTAATTGACAAGAAAAAAACAGAACAAAAACCAGTGACAAAATTTTGCGAAGCACAATAAAAGATTTTGGAAAAGTTATGAAAACAAAATGTTTACGTAAAGTGAAAATAAGAATGCAAATTTAAAAATCAGTTTCTTTATTTCAACTTTTCATTTTGCTGATGTCTTACTGAATCACGAAGATTTTTCTTCTCAAAGTTTTTTTGTAAAGCACCGGTAAGATCAACACCGGTTTGATTGGCAAGGCATATTAAAACCCAAAGTACATCCGCCATTTCATCAGAAAGCTCTTTTCCTTTATCGGATTCTTTAAAAGATTGCTCACCATATTTTCTTACTATTATTCTTGAAAGTTCACCCACCTCTTCCATTAAAATCCCCAGATTGGTAAGTTCATTAAAATACCGGACACCAGTCGTCTTGATCCAGGAGTCAATTTTTAATTGAGCTTCTTTCAAAGTAATTTCTTCTCTCATTTTATATTTTTTAAACATAATAATTATTTCATTTCAACTCATTCTTTATTCTTCGAATCAATTACAATTGTTAGCGGACCATCATTTACCAGTTCCACTTTCATATCGGCTCCAAATTCTCCCGTAAATATTTTTTTGCCAAGATCAGTTTCAACTTGATGAATGATTTTTTCATATATAGGAATTGCAATTTCCGCTTTGCTTGCTTTCAGATACGAAGGACGGTTTCCTTTCTTTGTAGAAGCTTGTAAAGTAAACTGGCTTACCAATAGAATATCTCCATTTATTTCTTTTACCGATCGATTCGGGATCTTATTTTCATCATCAAAAATCCGGAGATTTACAATTTTATTACTGAGCCATTTTATGTCTTCTTCATTGTCGGCATCTTCAATTCCTGCTAAAACCAGTAACCCAACATTTATTGCTGATTTTATAGTGTTATCAATGGTTACGGCCGATTTTGAAACACGCTGAATGACTACTTTCATAATTATTTAAAATTTAGTTATTAAATAAAACAATAATGCCAAAAGTGCAAAAACAAGAATTATTTTTATGCCCAACATGTGCAAAAATCGCCCAATTCAATCCCCGCCTGCTTAAAAAATTTATACACAATTCTTTTCCACAGAAGGTGGATATTTTCGGATATGTTTTGTGATCCAGAAAAAATATTTTCGTTGTCCCGCATTTGAAAAATAAATTATAAACGAAAATACTATTACCTATGTCAATTAAAAAACAACCTGCTTCCGGCCTCCGGTTCGACCGGCATTTTACAAAAGAAGGAGTTTCTCCTTTTGATTTGTTTGAATATGATTACCGTACCTCTGTTATAAAAAACACAACCGGAGAAGTGGTTTTTCAAATGGACAATGTGGAAGTTCCTAAACAATGGAGCCAGATTGCTACTGATATTTTAGCACAAAAGTATTTTCGTAAAGCAGGAGTTCCGCAACCTGGAGGCGGAACAGGAAGAGAAACTTCAATCAAACAAGTGGCGCACAGAATGGCTCACTGTTGGCGCGTATGGGGCGAACGTAATAATTATTTTTGTTCAGAAAAAGATGCACAGATTTTTTATGATGAATTGATCTATTGTATTTTGAACCAGGCCTGTGTTCCCAATTCTCCTCAATGGTTTAATACCGGTTTACATGAAGTTTATGGAATTACTGGAAAACCTCAGGGTCATTATTTTGTTGATGGGAAAGATGGTGTTTTGAAAAAATCAACTTCGGCTTATGAAAGGCCACAACCGCATGCATGTTTTATTCTAAGCGTGGATGACGACCTGGTAAATGAAGGTGGCATTATGGATCTGTGGGTTCGCGAAGCAAGAATTTTTAAATACGGAAGCGGCGTAGGAACTAACTTTAGTTCTATTCGGGGAGAAGGTGAAAAGCTCAGCGGCGGCGGCACTTCCAGCGGTTTGATGAGTTTCTTAAAAATTGGCGATCGTGCTGCCGGAGCCATCAAAAGTGGAGGAACAACGAGGCGCGCTGCAAAAATGGTTTGTCTCGATATTGATCATCCAGAAATTGAGACTTTTGTAAACTGGAAAGTTGAAGAAGAAAAGAAAGTTGCTGCCTTAATTTCGGCAGGATATCCTAGCGATTACGAAGGCGAAGCCTACAGAACTGTAAGCGGACAAAACAGTAATAATTCCGTTCGCATTTCCAATGAATTTTTTCATGCCCTGGAAAACGATGAAGATTGGGAATTAAAAGCCCGTAGCGATGGCAGAACCATGAAAAAAATAAAAGCCAAAAAATTATGGGACGAAATTAATTATGCCGCCTGGCGCTGCGCAGATCCGGGAACTCAATATGATACGACCATCAACGAATGGCATACCTGCCCTGAAGGCGGAAGAATCAGAGCCAGCAATCCATGCAGCGAATACATGTTTTTAGATAATACTGCCTGCAATCTTGCATCAGTAAATCTTCGCAAATTTTTTAATGAAGATAACAACACAGTTGATGTTCAGGGGTTTGAATATACAGTTCGCTTATGGACAACCGTTTTGGAAATTTCAGTTTTGATGGCACAATTTCCAAGCAAAGAAGTGGCGCAGTTAAGTTATGATTACAGAACACTCGGACTCGGTTTTGCAAATCTCGGCAGCATGTTGATGGTGAGTGGAATTGCTTATGACAGTGATAAAGCTCGTGGGGTTGCAGGAGCAATCACGGCTATCATGACCGGGATCGCCTATAAAACTTCTGCAGAACTTGCTCAACACCTTGGACCTTTCAGCAAGTATGAAGAAAATAAAAACCACATGCTTCGCGTAATGAGAAATCATCGCGCTGCTGCTTATGACGCAACAGAGGCTTATGAAGGAATTCAAATAAAACCACAGGGAATTAATGCAAAAGATTGCCCGGATTATTTATTAAAAGCCGCCACCAAAGCGTGGGATGATGCAGTAATGCTCGGAGAAAAATTTGGGTACAGAAATGCGCAAACTACTGTTATCGCACCAACAGGAACAATCGGGCTTGTAATGGATTGTGATACAACAGGCGTTGAACCAGATTTTGCTTTGGTAAAATTTAAAAAATTAAGTGGTGGCGGTTATTTCAAAATCATCAATCAAAGCGTTCCGCAGGCATTAAGAAACCTGAAATATGCTGAAAACGAAATTGAAGAAATTGTCAATTATGCAAAAGGTCATGCTTCTTTAAAAAATGCGCCACATATCAATTTTGAATCGCTGAAAGAAAAAGGATTTACTGCAAATGAAATCATTAAAATAGAAGCGGCTTTGCCAACGGCTTTCGAAATTGGTTTTGTATTTAATGCTTTTGTACTTGGTGAAGATTGTTTGAAACGCTTGGGTTTTACTGCAGAACAATATAATAATTATGAATGGAGTTTGCTCGAAGCATTAGGTTTTACCGATAAGCAAATTGAAGAAGCCAATATTTATGTTTGCGGCACAATGACCGTTGAAGGTGCGCCTTATTTAAAGGAAGAACATTTGCCGGTTTTTGACTGCGCCAATAAATGCGGAAATATCGGCGAAAGATACATTCATTACAGTGGTCACATTAAAATGATGGCAGCCGCACAACCTTTTCTCAGTGGTGCTATTTCCAAAACTATCAATCTTCCAAACGAAGGAACGATTGAAGAAATAGCGGAAGCATATATGTTGAGCTGGAAACTTGGATTAAAAGCGTGCGCACTTTATCGTGATGGTTCCAAATTGTCTCAGCCTTTGAGTAACAAGAGCGATAAGAAAAAGAAGGAAGGCGATTCAGAAACAGTTGAACAATTGCATGAGACCGCTTTGGTAAATATGGGCCAGTTAACCATTGATGACCTGCTGGAAGAAGTAAATAAAAGAGTTCAAAACAGTGAAGACACTTCTTTAAAGCGCCAGTTGGCCATGATTGTTGAACGAAGAACTTTACCGGCAAAACGCCGCGGATTTACTCAAAAAGCAAAAATAAATGGTCAGGCATTGTTCCTCAGAACCGGTGAATACAGCGACGGTACTTTAGGAGAAATCTTTATTGATATGGCTAAGGAAGGAGCTACAATGCGCAGCATGTTGAACTGTTTTGCGATTTCCATTTCTATCGGCTTACAATATGGAGTTCCACTGGAAGAATTTGTAGAGAAGTTTGTGTTCACCCGTTTCGAACCATCAGGAATGGTGGAGCATCCCAATATCAAGAGCACCACTTCTATTATCGATTTCATGTTCCGCTCTCTGGCTTATGAATATCTGGGAAGAAATGACCTGGTTCATGTATTAGACAAGCCGGAATTGGAAAATCTGGGTGATTCTCCGTGGGATGAAAATAGCCCAACAATCGGTGAACGTGTTCCTGAGCTGAGCGAAATAAGAGTTACTGCTTCAAATATCAGTAAAACAAATACTCAAAAATCTTACAGAGATGATCATGTAAAAAAGGTAAGTTTCGATCTAGATGCGGTAAATGCAGCCTCCAAAAATATGCAGAGCGACGCACCTGCTTGCAATACCTGCGGACATATAACCATTCGCAGTGGTACCTGTTACAAATGTTTGAACTGCGGCAACAGCATGGGCTGCAGCTAGAACATTTTCAAATGAAAAACATTAAAAGACCATCCTGAAAAAGATGGTTTTTTTTGTTTTAAAAAGTTATTAAAGGGATTTTAACCAAAATATATTTGGCAAATTAAATTTCGCATCACAACTTTGCGCCAGTTCTTTGTGATTGACTTATCAAGAAAGGCAGAGGGAAATGGCCCGGTGACGCCTTGGCAACCTAAAATGTGTTCAAAAAACATTAAAAGGTGCTAACTCCATCCTGAATCCCGATAACTATCGGACGGGAGAGATAAGACAGACTCAAGTTTTAATTGATACAAATTGGCTTCGCCAGTAAAAATAAATTAACTCATCTGATCTGTCAGGTGAGTTTTTTTTGCACTAAATCTTACAAAAAAACTTTCCTGTTTTAATCCAGACGGACTTCACAACTGAAGTGTATAAAATAAATTAAAATAAAAAATGGAAACCCATAAGAAACTTGTACTCGGAATTTTTGGATTCGGCGTGGTTGGAGAAGGACTTTATAAAGTGCTGAACCAGACTGCTTCTTTGAACGCGACAATAAAAAAGGTATGTATCAAAAACAGTTATAAAAAAAGAAATGCTCCTTCACAATTATTTACAGCAGACAAAGAAATATTGCTAAATGATCCAGACATTAATGTAATTGTTGAATTAATTGATGATGCAGACGCCGCTTATGAAATTGTTCAAACTGCTTTTGTGAATGGAAAATCCGTTGTTAGTGCCAACAAAAAAATGATAGCCGAACATTTACCTGAATTATTGGAACAGGAACAGAAAACCGGCGTTTCTTTTCTTTATGAGGCCGCCTGCTGTGCATCAATTCCTGTAATCAGAAATCTCGAAGAATATTATGATAATGATCTGTTGCATTCCATCAATGCGGTGGTTAACGGATCTACTAATTATATTCTTACAAAAATGTTTGAAGAAAAACTTTCTTTTAAAAATGCTCTAATACAGGCGCAGCAATTAGGTTTCGCAGAAAGCAATCCTGATTTGGATGTGGAAGGTTTTGACGCATTGAATAAATGGAAATTTTTATTAACTCATGCGTACGGAATTTTACCTGCAAAAGATGAAATTATTTTTACAGGAATTCAAAGTATTACTTCTGAAGATGCGCTGCAGGCAGAGAAAAAAGATTGTGTGATCAAACTGGTTGCTTCTGCAAAAAAATTAAAGAATGGAAAAGTGGCCGCTTTTGTATTGCCGCAATTTGTAAAAAAAGATGATCAGCTTGCTTTTATTAAAAATGAATATAACGGAGTTGTGATTGAAAGCTCATTTGCCGATAAACAATTTTTTTATGGAAAAGGCGCCGGAAGTCTACCAACCGCATCTGCTGTATTAAGCGATATATCTGCATTACGCTATGATTATAAATATGAATATAAAAAATTGTATCATCATCAGCCGAATGAATTAACTAATGATTTTTATGTAAAAACCTATGTTGGATTTACCGATTGGAATCACATTCTCAAAGACGATTTTGAAAGTATTGAGGAGTGGCATTCCAATGAACAGATTAATTATCTCGTCGGAATTATTCATTTTAAAAAACTTCAGCAAAGCGATTGGTGGAAGAAAAATAATGTTTCACTGATCCTTACTGCTGATTCGATTATTGAATCTTTAGATATTGTAAAACTGAAAAAAAGAAGCCTGGAGCTCGCAGGATTTTCAGGTGGTTATAGTTTATCCTAACTTTTGTTTTTTGTTGTTAATTTTTAAGCCATCTGTAAAAGGATGGCTTTTTTTACCGGATATATTTTCGTTTGTGTCTAATAGCTAGTACCCTTAAATTGTGTTTTTCCGGAAATATTTTTTTGATTTTTTCGATAAAACCCCCTCAACTTTCATCGGGCATCGTACATTTGTTTTAAATGACATCTTCTTATTTTTCTTACAGCAAACCAAAGGTTTTGCAAGCATTGCGATTCCACTTTTTTAGCAGAAACGAAATAAAAATAATGATCGTTGTGGTAAATATCTTTGCGATTTCCGCTGCGGTTTTATATTTCACAGGTAAAGTTTCTCCTTTAGCTTTTTTGCTCAGTTCAACTCTCTGGTTCGCGCTAATGCTGGCTTTCTGGTTTGTTTTGCCAATAATCATTTATAAAAAAGCCGCTACGTTCAAAGATCATTTCAAAGTAAGTTTTGAGGACCAGCACATGTTTCTTGAAAATGAAAGAGGAAGCCGGAGCTGGCCCTGGAAAGATTTTAGCGGTTTTGTAGAGAGCACCAATTTCTTTCATCTTTATTTTAATAGTCAATCTTTTTTTCTGATTCCCAAATCTGCTTTTCAAAAAGTAAATCTTTATGAGGTCAGAAAATTTTTAAAAGAAAAAATTAAGAAGTAAGTAGAAATCCGGAATTATTAAAGATTTTTTATTCGGTATCATATCTTTCTACGCTTTCTATCCCAGGCAATGCTTTTAAATTTGATACAAGGTCATCCAGTTCATCTTTATCATGAACATACACTTTTACATTTCCTTCAAACAAACCCTCTTTCGCTTCAATGGTAAGTGCATTGATATTTATTTTTAAAGTTCCGCTGATCAGGTTCGTAATTTTATTGATAACGCCAACATCATCAAGCCCGATAATTTTAATACCTGTAAGAAAAGAAATCTCCTTATTCTTCACCCACTTTGTCTTCACAACCCTGTGCCCATAATTTGATAAAAGTCTTGCTGCATTTGGACAATTAGTCCGATGAATTTTCAATCCTTCGCCTTGTGTGATAAATCCAAAAACATCATCGCCGGGAATTGGTTTGCAACAATTAGCAAGGGTGTACATGATTCTGTCGCTGCTTTCTCCAAAAATGATCAGTTCATTATCTTTCTTATCTTTTTTAGAAATAACCTCCGGCTTTTCTTCTGCCGGAGATTTGATAATTTTCGGAGGAGAAATTTTGTCTCCTAAAACCTGGAATTCTTTTAATTCTTTCAGGTCAATTTTTTTTATTGCAATGTCATAGAGCAAATCCAATGTGGAATTAAGCTTATAATAATTTACAATTTCTTCCTGGTTTGCCTGATTCATCGGAACACCCAAACCATCTAACTTCCGTTGCAAAATACTTTTTCCTTCTTCAGCAATTGCTCTCTTTTCTTCTTTTAATGAATCCTTGATCTTTGATTTTGCTTTGGTAGTTACCACCATTTTCAACCATTCACTTTTTGGTTTTTGCTTGGTTGAAGTAATAATTTCTACCTGGTCACCGCTTCGCAATTTATAACCAATCGGAACGAGTTTATGATTCACTTTTGCACCAATACATTTTTCACCGATCGCGGTATGAACCGCAAACGCAAAATCCAATGCAGAAGCGCCACTGGGCAGCATTTTGATATCCCCTTTCGGAGAATACACATAAATTTCTTCGGCTAAAAAAGAGACTTTAAAATCCTGTAAAAAATCTATAGAATTGGTATCCTGCGCAGCAAGCATATCGCGGATTTGCTGAAACCATTTATCAAAACGGTTTTCTTCAGAAGTGCCTTCTTTATATTTCCAGTGAGCCGCAAGCCCTTTCTCGGCGATATCATTCATTCTTTTTGTACGGATCTGCACTTCTACCCATTTTCCATGCGGCCCCATCACAGTAGTATGCAAGGCTTCATAACCATTATTTTTGGGATTGCTCAGCCAATCGCGAAGCCGCTCTGTTGAAGGATTGTATTCGTCAGTAACCAGGCTGTAAACTTTCCAGCAATCTTCTTTTTCATGTTCCGGTGGAGAATTTAAAATTATTCTGATGGCAAAAAGATCGTACACTTCATCGAAAGAAACGCCTTTCTTTTTCATTTTGTTCCAGATGGAATGAATGCTTTTTGGCCGGCCGTAAATTTCAAAATCAAATTTTCCCTGTGTCAGTTTTTCCTTGATAGGCCTGATGAAATCATTGATATAACGCGTTCTTTCCCGCTTTGTATTTGCTAATTTTTCTGCGATATAACGGTAACTATCCGGTTCCATATATTTCATCGCCAGATCTTCCATTTCGGTTTTGATATTGTAAAGCCCCATTCTGTGCGCCAGCGGTGCATAAACATAAACGGTTTCTGAAGCAATTTTCAGTTGCTTTTCGCGCTTCATACTTCCAAGGGTCCTCATGTTGTGCAGGCGATCTGCAAGTTTGATTAAGATTACTCTTGGATCATCTGTCAGGGTTAACAGAATCTTTTTGAAATTTTCTGCCTGCTGGGAAGAATTAGCATCAAGAACATTTGAAATTTTGGTAAGCCCATCTACAATTTTCGCGATCTCCACACCAAATTCCCTTTCGATCATGTCCAGAGTAATGTCCGTATCTTCAACCGTATCATGAAGCAAAGCGCAAATAGTACTTCGAACGCCAAGACCTATTTCTTCTACACAAATCATGGCAACAGCCAGCGGATGCAGAATATATGGCTCACCACTTTTCCGGCGCATGGTTTTATGGGCTTCCGCGGCCATTTCAAATGCAACCCTTATCTGTTCTTTACTTCCGGGTTTTAATTTTGGTTTTAAAGCTCTTAATAAGGCACGGTATTTACGAAGAATTTCCTTTTTTTCTTCTTCTTCGTTCATTGTATATTTTGGGATATCAAGCGTGGTTTCCATCAGTTACGAATTTACATAAGAAATAATTGGGAAAATAAAAATTAGAAACTCTTTAATAGTTCGATTTATTTTTAGGATAAAACAAAAAACTATAAAAGATTTTATAAAATGCTTGACGAATATTTTTTCTTCTAAAACTGTAAGCGATTGAAGATTGAATTCTCAGAACCGGGTAATAATAAAGAATCAACGCTTTTTAAAAATAACCTAAGCAGAGATTTCTTTTTTGTTTAAAAACCACACTATTTAAAGCCGGAATTATTAAATTCATTTACAAAGCTACATCAGTCATTATTTTATAAGGCATACTCCTTCTCCACATCGCCCTATCTCCTCCCTAACTTCCAGATTCCTCCTCCCTACCAAGGTTTACAGAGTTAATTTTAGATTCTGAATTCAATTTCAAAACAATTTTTTTCTTTAACCATTACAAATATTCATTTTATCAAAAAATAAATTACTTTTGCCGCCCAAAAAGCGCATGTGGTGAAATTGGTAGACACGTCAGACTTAGGATCTGATGCCGCAAGGTGTGGGGGTTCGAGTCCCTCCATGCGCACTTTCTTCAACAAGTTTTCTATCAAAAGAAAATATTAAACCGTGCTTAAACGGTTTTTAAATTTAGAGTAATGGCAAGTGTAACAAAAGAAAATCTCGGTAATCTCCACGATAAATTGACGGTTAAAGTTTCAAAAGAAGATTATCTTCCCTCCTTTGAAAAAGCAATAAAAAATTATAGTAAAAAAGCCAATATTCCTGGTTTCAGAAAAGGAATGGTGCCGGCTGGAATGGTTAAAAAAATGTATGGCGCTTCTATCTTTTATGATGAAGTGATTAAATCTGTTGAAAAAGAATTGCAGCAATATCTGGTAGCTGAAAAACCTGAAATTTTTGCACAGCCTTTGCCAATGGAAAATGATTTGCGCAATCTTAATATGAATCAACCTGCCGAGTATGAATTTCCTTTTGAAATTGGTTTGAAACCGGAAGTAACATTAGACGCACTTTCAACAGCAAAACCGGTTTTTTATAAAGTGAAGACCACTCCTGAACAGGTGAATGAAGAAATTGAGAAACTTTTGACCAAAAACGGAGAAATGAAAGACGCTGAAACCGTTTCTTCTCCTGAAAATGTATTGAATGTTTTGTTCGAGGAAAGCGATGCGGAAGGAAATGTGGCTGAAGGTGGTATTTCAAAAGATGATTCAATATTATTAAAGTATTTTTCTGAAGATTATCAGCAAAAATTACAGGGCAAAAAAGTTGAAGATTCAATCGTTTTACAATTAAAGGATGCTTTCCCTGAAAAAGAAAGAGAATGGATTTTATCTGACTTAGGGCTGGATAAGGAAGATGCATCAGCTGAGAAATATTTTAGAATGACCATAACCAAAATTGGTTTGGTTGAAAAAAAACAATTGAACGAAGAATTTTTCAATCTTGTTTTTCCTGGAAAAGATTTGAAAACTGAAGAAGATTTTCGCAAAGCATTGGAAGAAGAAATTCAGAAACAATGGGATGCCGCAGGCCACAACCAGTTACAGGATCAGCTTTATCATACGTTAATTGATACTCCTTTGGAATTTCCGGAGTCTTTCTTAAAACGTTGGCTTGAAATTGGCAACGAAAAACAAAAATCCAAAGATCAGGTAGAGGAAGAATATCCTCAGTTTGTGAACCAGTTAAAATGGACTCTCATCAGTGACAAGATCATCAAAGACAATAATCTTGAAGTAACTGAAGAAGAATTAAGAAACAACATGAAAAAAGAGATCATGGGTTATTTTGGTCAAATGAATCTCGGCCAAGACACTTCATGGATTGAAAGTTATATTGACCGAATGATGAAAGATGAAAAGCAAGTTGACAGCTCATACAGAAGATTGATCACTGAAAAATTATTTAACTGGCTTGAATCACAGGTTACTCCCGAAGAAAAAGAAACTTCCTCCGAAGAATTTTTAGCTTTGCAGCATCACCATCATCATTAATGCGGCCGGTATAGGAAAGGTTAAGATTTGTTTAGAAGAGAATACAAATCTTCCTTATTTGTTTCAATGATGAGAAAACGCTGTCAGTGAACGGCTTTTTTATATTTTTTTCTCTTTCCGATAATTGTATTTGATTTAGAACAAATTCTTACTATAAAAATCAACCTTATTTCTTTTTTGCCGAATAGATTTACAAGACATAAAGCAATTCAATTCAGGAAATCAAACATCTTGACCCCGGACATCCTGCATTCCCCTGTCCTTTTGTCTTATTTTTTTTGTTAGCATAATATTTGGAACTTCACAGCTTGTAAATTGTTTTTACATTAAATTTAATTTATGAATACTGGAAAAGAATTTGAAAAATATGCCGTAAAACACAGAGGCATCAGCAGCAATACGCTCGATGGATATATTAAACATAATATTACGAATCTTACACCCAATATCATTGAGGAAAGGCCGATGAATGTGGCTGTGATGGATGTTTACAGCCGTTTGATGATGGACAGGATCATCTTTTTAGGCTATCCCGTTAATGATGAAGTAGCAAACATTATTACAGCACAATTATTATTTCTTGAAAGCACTGACAGAACCAGAGACGTGCAGCTTTATATCAATTCTCCCGGCGGTGGAGTATATGCAGGTTTAGGATTGTATGATACAATGCAATTTGTAAATCCGGATGTTGCCACTATTTGTACAGGAATGGCGGCAAGTATGTCAGCAGTTTTAATGGCCGCCGGGGCGCCGGGAAAAAGAAGCGCTTTGAAACACTCCAGGATTATGATGCATCAACCAAGTGCAGGCGCTATGGGACAAGCTTCTGATGTAGAAATTACCGTAAATGAAGTCCGTAAGATAAAACAGGAACTTTATGAGATTCTCAGTAATCATACAGGCCAAACCGTCGAAAAAATTGCAACAGACAGCAACCGCGATTATTGGATGACGTCGGATGAAGCAAAAGAATATGGATTGATTGATGAAGTATTAATTACCAATTCAAGAAAACAAAAAAAATAGATCTTTACTTTAAAACAGAATATATGAATTTTTATAAAAATAGTTTAATCCGTTTTGCAGCGGAAGAAGAACCGGAAGTGGCTGTTCCTGAAAATCCAATGGAAAAAATGATCGGTGGAATGATGTTTGATAAAAAGTTTCTTGAGCAGAGGAAGGTATTTTTATGGGGAGAGGTTCATGACAAAAGTGCTACGGACATCACCAACAGGCTTTTATATCTTGAGGCAACCGATCCCGGAAAAGAAATTACATTTTATATTAACAGCCCTGGCGGCGTTATCACCAGCGGAATGGTCATTTATGATACAATGCAAATGATCTCCTCGCCGGTGAGTACAGTCTGCATGGGGATGGCAGCAAGTATGGGGAGCATTTTATTGAGTGGTGGTGAAAAGGGTAAACGTTTTATTTTTCCGCATGGTGAAGTGATGATTCATCAGCCAAGTGGTGGCGGGCAGGGAACCAGTGCAGATCTTGAAATTATGGCTGTTCAAATACTAAAAGCAAAACAATTAGGTGCTAAAATTCTTGCTGAAAATTGTGGCCAGACTTATGAAAAAGTGATGAAGGATTTTGATCGTGATTATTGGATGGATGCCGAAGAAAGTAAGAAATATGGCATCGTAGATGGAATTATTAAAAAATTATAATGCATCGTTTTGACAGTTTTTATTGTCATTAAAATATATAAAAATTAGCCTTTTATTTTTTACCAAAAGGTCTAATTTGCAAACAAATTTATCTGTTACCTCATGGCTAAACAACAAACTTTACATTGCTCTTTTTGCGGAAGAAACCGTGATGAAGTCAAAATTCTCATCGCAGGCCAGGAAGGTCATATCTGTGAAAATTGTATAGAACACGCACAAGAAATTATCATGCAGGAAATTGTTCCGCAGGAAAATGCTGCTGTTTCCAATTATAAACTTTCTGTAAAAAAACCGATTGAATTAAAAAAGTTTTTAGATGAATATGTGATCGGGCAGGACGATGCAAAAAAAGTATTAGCCGTCGCAGTTTATAATCATTACAAACGTCTTAATCAAAAGATTGATAATGAAGTTGAAATTGAAAAAAGCAACATTATCATGGTGGGCGAAACAGGAACCGGAAAAACTTTATTGGCAAAAACTATCGCAAGAATTTTAAATGTTCCTTTTGCCATTGTTGACGCTACTGTTTTTACAGAAGCAGGTTACGTTGGTGAAGATGTGGAAAGCATTTTAAGCCGCCTTCTGCAGGTTTGCAATTTTGATGTGAATGCCGCACAGAAAGGCATTGTTTATATTGATGAAATTGATAAAATCGCACGAAAAAGCGACAATCCAAGTATCACAAGAGATGTAAGCGGAGAAGGCGTTCAGCAAGGTTTATTGAAATTGCTGGAAGGAACAGAAGTGTTGGTTCCACCACAAGGCGGACGTAAACATCCTGAACAAAAACTGATCAAAGTAAATACGAGCAACATCCTTTTCATTTGTGGTGGCGCTTTTGATGGAGTCGATAGATTAATTGGGCGCAGGATCAACACAAATGCAATTGGATTCAGTGTAAATAAAGAACTGCAGGAATATCAAAGAAAAAATTTGCTGCAATTTGTAAATGCACAAGATCTAAAATCTTTTGGATTAATTCCTGAATTGCTCGGAAGACTTCCTGTAGTAACTTACTTAAATCCGCTTGATGCATTAACATTGAGAAATATTCTTACGGAACCTAAAAATTCTCTTATTAAACAATACAAAAAGTTGTTTGATCTCGAAGGAATTGAACTCGTAATTGAGGATGAAGTGTATGATTTTATGGTAGAAAAAGCTATGGAATATAAATTGGGCGCACGTGGATTAAGAAGTATCTGCGAAAGTATTTTAACAGATGCGATGTATGAGCTTCCTTCACAAAAAGTAAAAATATTTACAGTTACTAAAGAATATGCAGAGCGCAAATTCAGTATCAGCAAATTGAGTATGCTGAAAGTTGCTTAAAAAAATTTGAAGACTATTGATAAGCGAAAGCGTCTTTAGAATGGCTCTTTTTTCGTTTTCTATAAAAATAAAAATCTATTTATCCGCTCCATTGCTTTACTATGAATCCCCAAAACAAAAATCTCGTCTTGGAAATTTTCAATTTTAATAAAATACTCTAACAATTTTTACAAATTTTCATTTCAATTTCTATTTTTAATTATACATTTACCGCGATCAAAAAATGATGTAATAAATCTGTTTCAAAAATGGTTGATGTTATTCTTGGGCTCCAATGGGGCGATGAAGGGAAAGGAAAAATTGTAGATTATTTTGCTCCCGATTACGATATGGTTGCCCGGTTTCAAGGTGGCCCAAATGCCGGACACACGCTTTATGTCGACAACAAAAAAATTGTTCTTCATCAAATTCCTTCCGGTATTTTTCGTGACAATAAAATTAATTTAATTGGCAGTGGGGTTGTACTCGATGCAGTGATTCTAAAAAAAGAATGCGAAGCGGTTGCGTCCTTTGGTGTTGATTACAGAAAGTCTCTGTACATCAGTGAAAGAACACATCTCATCCTTCCAACTCACCGGGTAATTGACCGTGCAAGTGAAGCCGCAAAAGGGCACGAAAAAATTGGTTCTACATTAAAAGGAATTAGCCCTGCTTACATGGATAAGACCGGCAGAAATGGTTTGCGTGTGGGTGATATTCTTTCAGAAAATTTTTCAAAAAAATATCAGCAGCTCAGAAAAAAACATCAGCAGATTCTTGATAATTTTTCTTTCAAGGAAGATATTTCGGCAGCGGAAAATGAATTTTTTGACGCGCTTGAATTTTTGAAAACATTGAAAATAATCAACGGCGAATACTTTATCAATGATGCGATCTCGTCCGGTAAAAAGATCCTGGCTGAAGGCGCACAGGGAAGCATGCTTGATGTTGATTTTGGAACTTTTCCTTACGTTACCTCATCAAACACAATCACAGCAGGCGTTTGCAGCGGTTTGGGAATTTCTCCACAAAAAATTAAACACGTTATTGGTATTACAAAAGCATATTGTACAAGAGTTGGCAGCGGTCCTTTTCCTACAGAATTAAATGATGAAATGGGAGAAATGATCAGGAAAAATGGTAATGAATTCGGCAGCACGACAGGACGGCCGCGCAGATGTGGCTGGATTGATTTAGTAGCTCTAAACTTTGCCTGCATGATCAACGGGGTTACTAAATTAGTAATGACAAAAGCTGACGTGCTGGATAACATTGACGTTCTCAAAGTGTGCAATAAATATAAGGTGAACGGGGAAGAAACAACGCATGTTCCTTTTCAAATGGAAGGCAAAATTCTAGAGCCTTTATATAAAGAATTTGACGGCTGGAAAACCGATATTACTTCTATTAAGGATTATAAGAACCTTCCTAAACAAATGGATACTTATATTAATTATATTAATTCAAATTTAGGAGTTCCGGTAAAATATATTTCTAACGGTCCGGGCACAGATCAGATTATTGTGGCACCATGATTGCGCATATTTTTTTAAAAAAAGTTTTGATTATTTTTGGATAATTAAAAATGAAATTGAAATTTTACAAAAAAAAATCCTTGGAAAATTATGAAAGCAAAATCTGAAAAGGAAAAACAATTCCCACCCAAAAAACCTGCTAAAGCAGCTGCAAAAGCATCATCGAAAAAAGATTTAAAAGATGAAGAAGACGATGATGATACTTTTGAAGATGAAGAAATGCCAGTAAAAAAAGGAAAAACTTCTTCATCCAAAAAAAGAAATAATGAGGATGATGATGAGGATGATGTAGAAATAGAAGATGATTGGGAGAAAGTTGAAGAAGATGATTATGATCCTGATTTTGAAGAATTTGATATTCCCAAATCAAAAGGGAAAAAACCGGGTGGAAAGAAAGGAAAAGAAGAGGATGATTTTGAAGTAGATGAGGATTTCAAAAGCCTGGATCTTTTTGATGATGGTGATGATTTTGATGACGATGAGGATTTTTAAAATAAAACTTAGGATTGATGCCTCATTTTGAAAAGAAAATTTATTTCATATTCTCTAACTGATTTTTATCATTTTAAATATCAATTGCTGAACTTCTCAAAGAGGTTCAGCAATTTTTGTTTTTTAGATAATCATGATTATGATTTTGATAAATCATACGAATGTGTTGGTGGTTTTGGAGTGATCAAATCAATGGTGTTTGAGTCGCGCAATGGTTTACGCAAACTTGATGAATTCAAAAATGAAAACAAAGATTGGATATTTGGACATCTTGCCTATGATATAAAAAATCAAATCGAAAATCTTTCTTCGAATAATATTGATCACATCAACTTCCCTGATTTTTATTTTTTTATTCCTGAAGTTGTTTTCATTTTATCAAAAGAGGAAGTGAAAATTGGAGTGCATTCTGCCTTTGATTCACAGGACATTTTTGAAGAAATTACTTCCATAATTCCTGAAGATAACCTCATTGCAAAAGCACGATTTTCAGCAAGATTTTCCCAAGAAGAATATTTGGAAACGATACAAAAATTACAACAACATATTTTAAGAGGTGATTGTTATGAAGTCTGTTTTTGTCAGGAATTTTTTGCAGAAAATATTCAAATTGATCCGGTAAAAGTTTTTAAAAATCTCAGCGAAATTTCTCCCAATCCATTTTCGGCTTTTTATAAATATGAAGACAAATTTTTGATGTGCGCTAGCCCCGAAAGATTTTTAAAAAAGAAAAACGATTCCATTATTTCTCAGCCAATAAAAGGAACCTCAAAAAGATCAGAAAAAAATATTGAAGAAGAAAAAACACTTTTACAAAATAATGAGAAGGAACGTTCAGAAAATATCATGATCGTTGATTTGGTTAGAAATGATTTGAGTAAAATTTGTGAAGAAGGAACGGTAACAGTAAAAGAATTTTTAAAAATTTATTCCTTCCCTCAGGTTCATCAAATGATTTCAACAATTGAAGGAAAACTTCAGCGCAATATTTCTTTCACACAAATTCTATCCGCTACATTCCCGATGGGTTCAATGACTGGTGCTCCAAAAAAAAGAGCCATGGAATTAATAGAACAATTTGAAAAAACAAAACGCGGTTTATTTTCAGGATCTGTTGGCTATATCGATCCGGAAGGAGATTTTGATTTTAATGTAGTGATCAGAAGCATACTTTACAACGAACAAAATCAATACATTTCATTACAGGCCGGCTCAGCAATCACGTGGAAAAGCGTTGCAGAAAAAGAATATGAAGAATGTAAAATTAAAATAGAAGCAATGAAAAAAGCTTTAGAATAAATTTAAAGAAAACTGAGCCTTTTAGTGTTCGCTCAAAAAACCTACTTTTTCTTTTTACTTTTTTCTTCAAAAACCGAATTTGAATTCGTATTCACAGATTGTAAAAGCTGCTGAACACTCTCATTTAGAATAACATATTTTTTATCAAAAAATTCTTTCATTTTATCAGATGGCAGTTGCATATTGTAAGTTTCTCCGGTAGCAAGTGTATTATCAAATCCCGGATTGTAGCGATTAAAATCTGCCATTTCCATGGAAACATTTTTCGCAATCACAGAAGCAATATATCTTCCTGAAACCTGTGCAGATGTAACATTTGCCTTTTCTGAATCCGTCAATTGAGCAGCAATCAAACTGCTGTCATTACTGGAAAGGCTTGAATAATTAAAATTAGAGTTATTGACATTGCCATCTTTATTTCCTGTTTCCATCACATAATGTGTCGCAATAAATTTCTTTACATGATTGCGGGATTCTTCGGGCAAATAATATTGAAGATCCCAAAAATTTCTGCTGTTACTTTTTTTGATAGCACTGTAAACTCTTCCCGACCCACCATTATATGCTGCAATTACCAAAAGCCAGTCATGAAGATCTTTATATAAATGCAATAAGTATTTTGCTGCTGCATTGGTACTTTTCAAATAATCCGTTCTGTCATCTTCATTTTCATTTACAATCAAGCCGTAGTCCTTTGCAGTGTAAGGCATAAATTGCCAGGGACCACGGGCTCCGGCTGAAGATAAGGCAGTTGATTTTAAATTACTTTCAATGACAGCAAGATATTTTAATTCTTTCGGTAAACCATACTGACTGAGAATTCCATCAATGAAATTAAAATAAGGCATGGCAGTTTTCTTCATGTTTAATAAATAATCCTGGTGAGCCTTTAAATAATCCTGCATGTAGTTTTCCGCATAAGGATTTACCTGAGACGCGTAAGGAATTGATGAATTGTAAGAATAATTTCTGAACAGATTTTTGAACCCATATTTCGTAATCTCGCTCAGGTACTCTACCTTTTCTTTCTTTACATTTTTAGATTCGATCACTTCATCGATCAGTTTATTTTGAATTTTTGTTGACGTATCAATTTTACCTTTTGTAATTACCGTATCTAAAAAATTCTTTTGGCTATCAGCCATTGCAAAAGCCGGCAGAATTAATATAAAAAGAAAAAATAAAAAGCTTCGATTCTTCATTTTTTAATAGCGTTTGTAATTCTTTAAAAGCAAATCTGAAAGTTGCAGTAAAGTTACTTCATCATGTTTGTTTGTAAGTACCTGAACCCCAAAAGGCATTCCGTTTGAATGCTGAAACAACGGCACTGAAATTCCCGGAATTCCGGTAAGATTAGCATAAACTGTATATATATCTGCCAGATACATAGCGATCGGATCTTTTTGCATGCTTCCAGCTTCAAATGCAGTAGAAGGAACGGTTGGCAAAAGAATCACATCAAAATTGTTAAAGATTTCCTTTGTCTCTGAAACAAGTAGATTTCTAACCTGTTGCGCTTTGGTAAAATAGGCATCATAATATCCTTCACTCAAAACAAATGTGCCAAGCATGATCCGTTTTTTTACTTCTTTCCCAAATCCATGGCCCCGGCTTTTTTTATAAAAAGCAGTAAGGTCTTCCTCATTATTTTTGTCACGATATCCATAACGAACGCCATCATAACGTGAAAGATTTGACGATGCTTCAGCCGTTGTAAGGACATAATAAGCAGGAACTATATAATCAATGAGATCAAAATTGATTTCCTCTATTATGTTTCCGTCTTTTTTTAAATTTTCTGCCAAACCATAAATGCCATTTTTTATTTCAGTATCAAGGCTTTCATGCTGCATTGCATTTTTAAGCAACGCAATCTTATACTTTTTGGAATCCGAATTGAAAATAATTTTTAGATTATTTTGTTGGTTTACAGTACTGTCAAATTCGTCCGAGCCGCTTATGACATTCAATACTGCCGCCACATCCTCAACATTTTTCGCAAAAATTCCAATCTGATCAAAAGAGGAAGCATAAGCTATTAATCCATGTCTGGAAATGCTTCCATAAGAAGGTTTCATTCCTACAATCCCACAAAAATCTGCCGGTTGTCTTACTGAGCCACCTGTATCGCTTCCTAAACTTACCATGCACAATTCTGCCTGGACTGCAACAGCAGAACCGCCGGATGAGCCGCCGGAAACTTTATTTGTATCCAACGCATTTTTTACTCTTCCATAAACAGAATTTTCATTGGTGCTTCCCATTGCAAATTCATCACAATTGCAAGTTCCGATGATGATGGCATCTTCATTTAAAAGTTTTTCAACAGCAGTGGAATTATAAATTGAACTAAAATTCTGCAACATTTTTGATGCTGCGCTAACCTTATGATCTTTGTAGCAAATGACATCTTTTAGCGCGATCACAATACCATGAAGTTTTCCTAAGTGATTTCCTTCTTTTCGTTTTTTGTCAAGAAATTTGGCGCGTTCATGCGCTTCAATTTCATACACCTCAACAAAAGCATTCAGATGCGGAGTGCTTTTTATTCTGTTTAAATAATACTCAACAGCTTCTTCACAGGAAATGTTGCCTTCATTTAATTCTTGTTGATATGCTGCAATATTTAGAAAGGAAAACAATGGAATCAGTTTTACTAAAAAAGGTTCAGATGGTCATCAAATTAGATGCACACCTCAACCTTTGTAATGAAAAAATTATAATTTTTATTCAGGAAGTTCTGTTTCTTTTACAACTTCCGCTTGTTTGGGTGCAGGTTTATCTTTTTCTTTCATTCCGGCATCAAGTTCCTTTTTCATACTTTCTTTTGCGTCATTAAATTCTCTTACACCTTTTCCTATTCCACGCATCAGATCTGGTATCTTTTTACCACCAAAAAATAAAAGCACAACCAGAAGAATTAAGATCCACTCAGATCCTCCCGGCATTGAAAATAAAAGTTCCGGCTTAAATAATAGAAATGTCATTGAATTTTAAATTAGTAAGCAAAGATAAGTTTATTATTTTTAGCATTAGGTTGCGGCTATTTTAAATATCGTCCACATTTTGCTTTGCCGTTTGCAGCCTGATATGGAGTGATGCCACGGGCACAGGAAAATAAAATAACCGATAATATTAATAGGACAAGAAGCAGGTTTTTCATGTCAATAAAAATGTTGAAGTAAATTTTTCCTATACCAAACGTTTTATTTTTATACAATTATAAAATAAAAAACCGGAAAATAATTATTTTCCGGTGAACTTTATAATAAAATTTTATAATTTTATTTGATTCTCTTTTCCTTGATTCTTGCACTCTTACCACTTCTTTCACGCAAAAAGTACAATTTTGCACGACGTACTTTACCAACTTTATGAAGTTTGATACTTTCAATATTTGGTGAAAAAACAGGGAATAAACGTTCAACACCCACACCATCACTGATTTTACGAACAGTAAAAGTAGCGGTTCCACCTTCACCCTGACGCTTAACTACATCCCCCTTAAAGCTTTGGATTCTTTCTTTATTTCCTTCCTGTATTTTATAGTTTACAGTAATATTATCACCTGCTTTAAACTTGGGTAATTCTTTCTTTGTTGTCAACTGATCGTGGACAAATGCAACAGCATTCATGGCTTTTTATTTTAGGAGTGCAAATGTAAGGCAATTTTAATAAAATGCGGCACTGTTTGATTCTTTTATTCTAATTTTTCAAGCAATTAACGAATCTAAGAATTTACAAATTCTATCTGGCCACATTTACAGCTCTTTTTTCACGGATTACAGTAACTTTTATCTGGCCGGGATAAACCATTTCCGCCTGGATTTTTTGTGCAATCTCAAAGCTTAATTTATCACTTTCTCCATCGCTCACTTTTTCAGATTCTACAATTACTCTCAGTTCACGTCCTGCCTGGATAGCATATGCTTTTTCTACTCCCTGGTATGTTAAAGCGAGGTTTTCAAGATCTTTGATGCGCTGCAGATATTGTTGCATAATTTCACGACGTGCTCCCGGCCTTGCACCACTCATTGAGTCACAGGCCTGAACAACAGGAGAAATTACATATTGCATTTCGACTTCGTCATGATGAGCACCGATTGCATTGCAAACTGCAGGATTTTCACCATATTTTTCTGCCAGTTTCATTCCCAGAAGTGCATGGCTTAATTCAGTTTCTTCGTCAGGGACTTTACCAATATCATGAAGCAATCCGGCGCGTTTTGCCAGTTTTGCATTCATTCCCAATTCAGCTGCCATTATTCCGCAAAGGTTGGCTACCTCACGGCTGTGCATCAATAAATTTTGCCCATACGAAGAGCGGAAACGCATTTTGCCCACAATTCTTACAAGTTCTTTGTGGAGTCCGTGAATTCCCAGTTCAATCACAGTTCTTTCACCAATTTCCATGATCTGATCTTCAATTTGCTTGCGTGTTTTTTCCACCACTTCTTCAATTCTCGCCGGATGGATTCGGCCATCAGTAACTAATCTTTGTAAAGAAAGCCGTGCAATTTCCCGGCGTAATGGATCAAAACAAGAAAGAATGATTGCTTCCGGAGTGTCATCAACAATCAAATCAACACCGGTAGCAGCTTCGATAGCACGAATATTTCTTCCTTCACGGCCAATGATCGAGCCTTTTATTTCATCACTTTCTAAATTGAATACAGTAATGGCGTTCTCAATGGCAGTTTCTGCCGCGGTTCTTTGAATGGTTTGAATGATAATTTTACGGGCTTCTTTATTAGCGCGTAATTTAGCATCATCCACAATTTCCTGCTGAATACTAAGCGCCTGCGAGTTTGCCTCATTTTTTAACGTTTCGATCAATTGAGCTTTGGCTTCTTCTACTGAAAGGCCTGAAACTTTTTCCAATCTTTTAATATGTTCTTCCTGGTGTTTTTCAAGCTCCGTTCTCTTGATATTTACTACTTCAATCTGGCGGTTCAGATTTTGCTTAATGGCTTCATTTTCTTTAATGATCCGCTCTACATTCTGATCCTTTTGATTGATGGATTGTTCCTTTTGCTTAATGCGATTCTCTGCATCGCTTAATTTTTGGTTTCTTTGAAGAACTGTTTTATCATGTTCTGATTTTAGCTGAACAAAATGTTCTTTTGCTTCAAGTTGCTTTTCTTTTTTAAGAGTTTCTGCTTTTGAATTTGCATCGGAAATAATTTGTTGAGCTTTTTGTTCCGCAGTTTCTAAGAGTTGTTTTGTATTTTTTGCAAATAATATTTTTCCCAGGATAATGCCAACAATTAATGCGACAGCACCCACTATTATGGGGAGAAGTTGTTCCATTGTTTTTTAATAATTTTAATTCGGTTCATAATCCAGACCACTTTAATAATCCGATTTTCGTCGAAAATCGGCAATAAACGAAGATAATAAAATTGTAAAGAAATGATTAATTATAAATATTTTAATCTCCGAATGAAAGACTAAAATTTTCAAAATAAAACGAGGCTGCGTTTAAATCAGCCTTGAAAATTCAAAATTTATTGGATAAATTTAAAAATGATATACATGGCGATTATCAGGGTAAACCAAAAAACAAACGCCCACAGAATGATTGTTCCTTCTACTTTTGAAACTCTTTTTACTAATTTCTTTTGAAGATCAGCAGCATCCTGTTTGGTAGCAAAACTATCCTTCAGTTCATTTCTCCATTTATCAATTTCAAGCCTTGTTTCTTCACCCTGACCAGCAACATGCCGGTCAATTTCACTTTGGATATATTCCATTATTTCGGCAGCTTCTTTTTCTCCGAGGCGGCGAACCAGGAAATTATGAATTTCTTCTGTTGAAAGGCTTGAGGGATCTTCCATAAAAAATATTTTATGACTACGGTTTATACTTCTTGATAATTATGGACGCATTATGACCTCCAAAACCAAAAGTATTGCTCAAAGCTGCATTCACTTCTCTTTTCTGAGCCTTATTAAATGTAAAATTTAATTTCGGATCAAATGCCGGATCATCAGTAAAATGATTGATGGTTGGTGGCACAATGTCTTTGGTAACTGCCAGTACACAGGCAAGAGCTTCAATAACACCAGCTGCGCCTAAGCAATGCCCTGTCATTGACTTTGTAGAGCTGATATTTAAATCATGAGCGCTATCCCCAAAAACATCTAAAATCGCCTTTGTTTCCGCTATATCGCCCAAAGGCGTAGAAGTACCATGAACATTGATGTAATCAATATCTTCCGGTTTCATTCCTGCTTCATCCAGCGCTGCATGCATAACATTTTTGGCGCCAAGTCCTTCAGGATGAGGTGCTGTAATATGATATGCATCCGCAGAGGCACCGCCACCAGCTATTTCACAATAAATCTTTGCTCCCCTCGCTTTCGCATGTTCCAATTCTTCCAAAACCAATAAACCTGCTGCTTCTCCCATTACAAAACCATCTCTGTCTTTATCAAAAGGTCGTGAGGCAGTTTTAGGATCATCATTTCTTTCGCTCAGCGCTTTCATTGCATTAAATCCTCCAACTCCTGATTCAGAAATTACAGCTTCGCTACCCCCTGTAAGAATAATGTCTGCTTTTCCCAAGCGAATATTATCAAAAGCATCAATAATTGCATTGGTACTGCTTGCACAAGCACTTACCACGGCAAAGTTCGGTCCGCGAAATCCGTACCGTATGGAGATTTGCCCCGCTGCAATATCAAGAATCATTTTTGGAATGAAGAAAGGATTGAATCTTGGATTACCATCACCTCGTGCAAATTCCATTACATCGTCCTGGAATGTAGTTATTCCTCCGATGCCGCTGCCAAAAATTACTCCAACTCTGTCCGGGTTCACATTTTCCGCAGAAATTCCTGCATCTTTTACGGCTTCATCACTTGCAATCAATGCAAATTGTGTAAACCTGTCCAACTTTCTTGCTTCTTTTCTTTCAAGATAATTGGTTGGTTCAAAATCTTTAACCTCACAGGCAAACCTGGTTTTAAATTTCGCACAATCAAATTGCTGAATATAATCAGCACCAGAAACACCATTGGTCAATCCTTCCCAATATTCGGGAACGGTTTTACCCAAAGGCGTTATGGCACCCAATCCGGTTACTACTACTCTTTTTAATTCCATAAGCTTGCCTGCAAAGTTAATTAAGATGGTTACTTAGCATGTTCCTCAAGGTATGCTACTGCCTGCCCAACGGTGGTGATAGTTTCCGCTTGTTCGTCAGGAATTGAAATATTAAATTCTTTTTCAAATTCCATAATTAATTCTACGGTGTCCAAACTGTCGGCACCTAAATCGTTAGTGAATGACGCTTCCGGTGTTACCTCAGCTTCGTCAACTCCTAATTTGTCAACAATGATTTTTTTAACTCTTGTTGCAACGTCTTGCATGATTGTAAAGTTTAGTTAATATGGCCACAAAAATATACTTTTTGCGATAAAAAAAAATAATAACTATTTGGAAAAAAAATGAATATTGAAAGTTTCAGAAATTAATATCAAAACTAAAGCCATTTCAGGGTTGAATTTGTTTACACATACAGCTTCTGTAAAAAAAGAATCAGGTAAAAGTTGAAGATTTCTTTTTATTTTTTTAATTCATCAAGCTCTAAAAAAATACTTAATTGTTTTTTGGCAGAAGATATTGAAAGATAAAACATGTATTTTTATTCCTGCGAAAAACAATAGTGAAATTTATTTATGCCGATTAAACAAATAGATCACGGGTCAAAAGAATACGATCAAATGGTCAGATTGCGTTACGAGATTTTGCGTAGACCTTTGAAACTTACTTTTCACAAAGAAGATTTGGAAAAGGAGAAAAATGATATTCTTATTGGTGCATTTGAAGAAGAAAAAATGCTTGGCTGCTGCCTTTTAACGAAAGTGAATAAAGATTGTGTAAGATTGCGCCAAATGGCAGTTTCCAATAATTTACAGGGAAAAGGAATAGGTGCCAGCCTCATGAATTATGCTGAAAATGTTGCACGCGATAATGGCTATAAAAAGATGATTATGCACGCCCGTAAAACTGCTGTCGGATTTTACGAAAAGCTTGGCTACACTACCACTGGCAATGAATTTACCGAAGTTTCCATCCCACATTTTGTGATGGAAAAAAGATTAAGTTTTAACTAATAAAAAATTGAAAAGTATTCTTAATGGAAAAACCTTCTTCTTATTGCCAGGCCATTCTTACCATGGATAAAAACAATGTGCACCGTATTTATCATGATGAATTTTATGGTTTTCCGATTGAAGACGATAATGAATTGTTTGAAAGATTAATTCTTGAAATAAACCAGGCAGGTTTGAGCTGGGATACTATTTTGAAAAAGCAGCAGAATTTTAAAAAAGCCTATAAAGATTTCAACATTAAAGAGGTAGCTACATTTAAAGAAAAAGATTTTGAAAGATTGATGAATGATGCAGGAATTATCAGGAACCGCTTGAAAATAAATGCAGCCATTGAGAATGCCAAAACGATTTTACAAATTCAAAAGGAATTCGGTTCCTTTAAGAATTGGCTGGATCATCATCATCCAAAAACAAAAGAAGAATGGGTAAAAGTTTTCAAAACCACTTTCCGATTTACCGGCGGTGAAATTGTGAATGAATTTTTGATGAGCACGGGATATTTGCCGGGAGCACATATCGAAAGTTGTGTGATTTATAAAAAGACTTTGAAAGCTAAACCTGCTTTTCTAAAATAACGAAGGGGACATACGAACTTTTATTCACTACTTCTATGGTTTTTTAGTTTCGTCCTTAAGTATCCTTAATGTTTTTTGATCTACCTGCCCATTGAAAAATTTATCCAGGACTTTTTTAAATACCAGATCAGCTTTATTTAAAGAAGAAAACAAAGTCATTGATGAGCGAAGTTTTACGTCATCAGGACTACCAAAAATCTTATGAGCATCGTTTGTTTTGAGCTTCAACAATTCATTACAAATTTCAATTAATCTGTTTCCCAAAACAGAATCATTCAGATAATCTTCCGCTTCCTGAATATTTTTTATTTCATAAAATTTTGAAGTTTCACTAGAGCCCAAACCATGTATTTGAGGAAAAATATACCACATCCAATGACTTTGTTTTTTACCATTTTTTATTTCTGACAATGCAATGGGATAATCTGTTTCCTGTGCTTTTAAAAAGTGATTTAAGGGATTTGAGGTTGACAATTGAATAAAGTATTAAAGGTTTAGTAGAAATTAAAAGCTATTTTTTCCCGATCCTTCCATTTTAAAGTATAGAATGAATTTTCATCATTTACGGCTAATTACTCCTCTATTCTTTTTTTGGAGACGGGAAATATCGCCGGATTTATTTCCCTTAATATTATTGTTTCCTCAGACATTTAATAAAATTAAGATTATTTTCTACTTCATTTCCTCTAACTCTTTCTGCATCCGAAACATTTCATCTCTCAATCTTGCTGCTTCCATGAAATCCATATCCTTGGCAGCTTTTTCCATCATCTTTTTAATTTGGGAAATCGCTTTTTGCATTTGCGGAATCGTTTTGTATTCAACCTGATCTTCGGCAGCCGTTGTTGCTAAAGAATCATCAATTGCATAAGGAGATGCAGTCGTTCCTTTAATATCAAGAACGGAAGTTTGTCCCATGATCTGGTCAATTGATTTTTTGATAGTAGTTGGAGTAATGTGGTGTTCGATATTATATTGAATTTGTTTTTCACGACGACGATTTGTTTCGTCAATTGTTTTTTGCATGCTTTCTGTGATTTTATCCGCATAAAAAATCACCAGGCCTTCTACATTTCGTGCGGCTCTTCCTGCTGTTTGGGTTAGTGATCTTTCATTGCGCAAAAAACCTTCTTTATCGGCATCCAAAATTGCTACCAAAGAAACTTCAGGAAGATCCAAACCTTCCCGCAAAAGATTTACACCAACCAAAACATCAATTTCTCCAAGACGCAATTCACGCAAAATTTCAATGCGATCCAACGTGTGAACTTCGCTGTGAATGTATTTTGATTTGATGTTGATGCGATGTAAATATTTATCCATTTCTTCGGCCATCCTTTTGGTCAATGTTGTTACCAAAACACGATCTCCTTTCAAAACTCTTTTATCAATTTCATCCAACAAATCATCGATTTGATTGATGGAAGGACGAATTTCTATCGGTGGATCTAATAAACCTGTTGGCCTTACAACCTGCTCCACCACTACTCCGCCGGTTTTTTCCAATTCGAAATCTCCCGGAGTGGCGCTTACAAAAATCGTTTGGTTCAACATGCTTTCAAACTCATTAAAATTCAAAGGTCGGTTGTCCAGTGCCGATGGCAAACGAAAACCATAATCCACTAAAATTAATTTTCTCGAGCGGTCACCACCATACATTCCACTCACCTGCGGAATCGTTTGATGGCTTTCATCAATGATGCATAAAAAATCATTTGGAAAATAATCCAGCAAACAAAATGGACGTGTTCCGGGTTCTCTTCTGTCAAAAAACCTCGAGTAATTTTCCACGCCATTACAATAACCTAATTCACGAATCATTTCAACATCATAATTCACTCTTTCAGAAATTCTTTGCGCTTCAATATATTTTCCTGTCTCTTTAAAATATTCTGTTTGCCGGGCTGCTTCATCCTGAATTTCATACAGAATTTGTTGCAGTTTATCTTTTGGAGCGATATATAAATTTGCAGGAAAAATGGCAGCGTTGTCAACTTTCGAAATCCTTTTTCCTGAACTTAATTCCAGCGTTTCAATACTTTCAATTTCATCGCCAAAAAATGTAATGCGGTAACCATTATCCATGTACGGAAGGTTGATATCCACTGTATCGCCTTTTACACGGAAAGTTCCCCTTGCAAAATCTCCCTGCGTTCTTGAATACAAACTATTAACCAGCGAATGTAAAAATCCCTGCCGGCTGATAGTCTGACCTTGCTCAATTCTTACAACACCTTCGGCAAAATCTTTTGGATTACCAATTCCATAAATACAACTTACACTAGCAACAACAATAATATCTCTTCTTCCGGTCAGCAATTGAGAAGTTGCTGCCAGTCTTAATTTATCTAGCTCTTCATTAATACTCAGATCTTTTTCAATGTAAGTATCGCTCACAGGCATATAAGCTTCTGGTTGATAATAATCATAATAGGATACAAAATAGCCAACTGAATTATCAGGGAAAAATTGCCGAAACTCGCCATACAACTGGGCCACAAGCGTTTTGTTATGTGTCAGAACTAACGTTGGCCGTTGAACATTCTCAATCACATTAGCCATAGTAAAAGTTTTTCCGCTTCCGGTTACCCCAAGCAAAGTCTGGTATTTTTCTCCTTCCAGAATTCCTTGAGTAAGTTGACGGATCGCTTGTGGCTGATCACCTGATGGCTGATATGGTGAATTAAGTTGAAAACGCATAAAGGGTATGCAATTTACAACCGAAAGAGTAAATGAAAAGTTAGGATAAAATTGAATTTCTACTCAATTAACTTCCTTGTCAGATAACTGGAATAATCAGGAATGACAACTGGATAATCTTCCTGCATTAAAAAAGAAGTAAGAATAAAATCAGCGGTTGTACGGTTACAAGCCATTAAAATATTCCATGCAACAGCAAGGCGTAACAAGGCTTTAACGTCACTATCGTGCGGCTGCGCTTCCATTGGATCCCAAAAGAAAACCATCATATCAAGTCTTTCCTCTGCTACCATTGCACCCATTTGCTGATCGCCCCCAAGTGGACCACTTAATAATTTCTTTACTGGTTGATTAAGTTTTTCTTCTATCAATTTTCCAGTGGTCCCGGTAGCAAAAAGTTGGTGCTTTGACAAAACAGTTCTGTTATAATATGCCCATTCTATAAGATCTTTCTTTTTATTATCGTGCGCAACCAATGCAATTCTTTTTACTGCGGAGATGATTCTGATATGACCCATACTTTACTGCTTTATTATTTATACTGAAAATCAGAAAAGATAATCGACAAAAATAAGAATGTTATTTATTAGTTGGTCTACTATTAGTGAAGTTATAAATAATATGACTTGAAGGAACCGAAACAATCTGCTTTTGCTGATAGTTTGCCGGCTCGTTTCCAGCTATCTGCTTGTACAAAGTGGTCAGTAACGGACTTGGTACGAAGCAGGTATATAGCAGGTAACATACCGTTATTTGTTCTCCTTATCATCCAGGAATTAAAGCGATTACTTTTAGGTAGTAGTTTTGGGATTTTCTCTTTTAAAAGTCCTCTCTGGCACCTATATTTTTTATTCTCCATTTTATTTCAACGCGGCTTCTTTTAAATAATCGGAAAGGTTTATAATCACTTTTGCATCAATAATAATTTGCTCCTGCGCTTCTTTCCATTCCCTTTGTTCTATCGCTCCACGAATGCCGGGCATGGTTTTAACGCCATAGCCTGTATAAAATCCCGGGGCATAAATGGTATGCTTGTACCACGCTCTTCTCGGCAAACCATTGTCGGTTAATAATTGTTGTTCTGCGTGATAAAGTGATTTATTAAATTCTTCTGTTGGAGCGTCTGTCTTTACTTTTTGCTGAAAAACTTTCTTCAAACTATCAACGCTTTTTTTCAAATCCTGCAGAGCATTTTGCAGGGGTGAAAAGTCCAGGAAAGGGACTTCAGATTTGGCAACCGGCAGAACCCATTTTTTGGTAGGATCATTACCAACCGAATAATCATTTGCACTGATCATTTTATTTTCAATTTCAGTGCTTTGCCTTGTACTGTTTAAAAGACTTTGTAATTCACTGGAATATCCATCAATTGTTTTATAGAGATGGCTAAAATCAAAAGGTAACACTTTGGCATTCGCCATGCGCAAAACTGCTCTCCCTGCAGTTTCTGCAAGTGTTACTTCATATTTAAAACCCGGATCTTTGAAAGTGGTAAAATTATAATAAGAATCATAAATTGAATGATATTGCCCATCATTTCCCTCGCCACCAAAACCAAGATTGAGCGAAGGGATCCCAGCGTGCTGGATGAATGAAGAATAATCCGATCCTGACCCCATCGCGCCTAATTTCAATTCTTTTTCATCTAAAATTTTTTGTTTCGCTTCCGTCGTGGTTGCATTAATTGCATCATGCGATTTTTTTCGATCAAATATCGATACATTCGTTTGCGGATCAATTACCGTTTTTGCAATTTCATCCATCAATGTTTCCAAAGCATGAGAGCCTTCCGCATACAAAAATCCACGTTCGTTTCCATCCGAATTTATATAGACAACTGCTTTTTGTTGCAACTCTTTTTCATGAGTCTCCAACCATTCAGTTGAGCCAAGTAATCCCGGCTCTTCACCATCCCACGCACAATAAACAATTGTCCGCTCTGGTTTCCACCCATTTTTTAACATTGAACCGATTGATTTCGCTTCTTCTATCAAAGACGACAAACCACTTATCGGATCTGCAGCGCCATTCACCCACGCATCCTGGTGGTTTCCCCTGATTACCCATTCATCGGGATATTTATTGCCTTTTATTTTTGCAATCACATCATAACAAGGAACAATATTCCAGTTGAATGAAACCTTCAGATGAACTTTTGTTTTCCCAGGTCCGATGTGATAAGCAAAAGGCAAACCGCCATGCCAATTTCGCGGAGCAACAGGACCATCAAGCGCTTCCAGCAAAGGCTTCGCGTCGTGATAGCTTATTGGCAATACTGGAATTTTTAATAGATTCGGCGCTTTCAATCTGTCTAATCTTTTTGCATTCTCTGTAGCACCAACACCGGGAGTTAAAGGATCACCGGGATAAATAACCATGTCCATTACAGATCCTCTTTGCACACCATATTCATTTTTAAAAGGCCCTTTCGGATAAACATCTCCTTCAAAATATCCATCATCAACCGGATCGCTATAAATAATACAACCAACAGCGCCATGTTCCTGCGCTACTTTCGGTTTTGTTCCGCGCCAGCTATGTCCGTATTTTGCAATCACAATTTTCCCTTTTACATCAATTCTCATTTTGTCAAGCACTTCATAATCCTGCGGCAAGCCATAGTTTACAAAAACCAATTCTGCGGTTACGTCTCCATCAGCACTAAATGCATTATATGTTGGCAACTGCCCTTCCTGGCCACTCGTAGGATCTTCTTTCAATGCAGGCTCTTTCAAAATGGCTTTATAGGAAGTAGGAGAAGTCATTTCCAAAACCCGTGTTTTTGGCGTTGGAAATAAAACATGAAAAGTTTCAATTTGGGCATCCCAACCAAAATTTTTAAACTGATTCAAAATATATTCTGCATTCGCCTTACTTCCGGGAGAACCGATGCTGTGTGGCTTTGCCGAAAGAATTTTCATTGTTGCTCCAATATTTTCGGCACTTAGATTTTTATCAAATTGCGTTTCAACAGCTAATTGTGTTTCCGCATATTTATCGGAAAATCCTGTGATCTTTTTTGTTTGTGCGGATGAAAATTGAGCAATAAAAAGGAATAGAATTGAAATACAACATTTGTTCATCTTCGATTATTTTTTGAAAAGATTTTATTTGGATACCCGACAAGATATATTGTTGAAATTTACTAATGAAATTTATTTAAAATATTCAGGATGCATTTTATTCCATTTGGTTACGTTCTGATAAACTTTTGCGATCTCAAGGATTGTCGCTTCGTCATATAATTTTCCAACAAGAGTGATGCTGGTGGGAGTATGTTCTTTATTAAATCCGGTAGGAATGCTGATTGCAGGATGACCGGTTAAATTTGTAATTGCCGCCTGGTTTCCAACCCATGTAGGACAAATAATTACATCATATTTTTCGATCACTTCGTTTACTTTTTGCATTAAATAATAACGATGGCGATTTGTGTTGATGTATTCTACAGCAGGAATAAATCTTGCAGCACGAAAATAATTCGGCCATTCGCCTTTGCCTTGTCGCGGCATTTGATCGTCAACACCGGTTCTTGTAAATTCATCAAAGGCAGCGGCGCTTTCCGCGCCAATTACAATTCCAATCATATCAAAATTATAAACTCCCGAATCGGGGAAATCAACAGGAATCAGCGTTGCACCGGCTTTCCTAAAAACTTCCAGTACATTATTTTCATTTCCTAAAGTATCTTTTTTATTAAAATAATTTTTTGCATAAGCAATTTTCATCCTGGATAAATCCACTTTTTCTTTATAATTGAAAGGCATTTTCACAGCCGCCGCATCTTTCCCATCCGTGCCATGTAAATAATTAAAAACGATTGCTGCGTCCTCGGCGCTTCTGCAAATCGGGCCGGCTTTATCAAGGCTCCATGAAAGCGTCATCGCGCCTGATCGGCTTACGGAACCAAAAGTCGGACGCAATCCAGTTGCACCACAAACTGTTGAAGGAGAAATAATTGAGCCATAAGTTTCTGTGCCAATTGCAAAAGGAACTAATCCTGCAACCGTTGCAGCCGCAGATCCCGCAGAAGAACCACTTGAACCTTCCAGCATATTCCAGGGATTTTTTGTTTGTCCTTCAAACCAATAATCATCCATTGCCAATGCGCCCATTGATAGTTTTGCTATCAGTACAGCGCCGGCATTTTTTAATTTTGTGTACACATAACTGTTATCGTCAATTATTTGATCTTTGTAAGGCTTTGCACCCCACGTTGTCTTCGTTCCTTTCACCGCAAAAAGATCTTTCAATCCATAAGGAATTCCATGAAGTAGCCCACGATAATTTCCTGCAGCAATTTCTTTATCGGCTTCAGCGGCTTCTTTCATCGCAATATCTTCTGTTAATGAAATCACACAATGCAATGTGTCGCCATATTTTTTTAAACGGTCAATAAAAAATTCCGTAAGTTCTAAAGAGGTGATCTTTTTATTTTTGATTAATGAAGCAAGTTGTGGGATTGAATAAAAAGCCAACTCACTTTTATTTGCAGGAATTGTTACTCCTGAAGGAATTTCAAAATTTACAGGCAATTGCTTTTTTTTCGGATTCATGTGGGTCAACAGCGGACTTTCAACCATAGTCATGGGAACCCAGTTGGCCAAAGACAGGTGCCGCATTTTATTATAATCTTTCGCTCTTGACTGCACCTGGCTAAGCAATGAATCTTCCTTTGCAGGAGTAAAATGAACACTGGTTATTTTTTCAGCACTTCGTATATCCATGGTCGTTATACTGTCTTGCCCAAAAGAGATATTGGATAAAAAAATCAGGGAAATGAAGTAAAAAACGTTTTTCATTGCAGGAAAATTTAGATTTCTAAAACTACTTATTTTTATCGCAAGAAAGTTGACCTAAAAATTATCTGGAGAGATAGAATAGAAATCGCAATTATTTGCTTCTTTATATAAATAGCGCTTTTCGAAGCACTTTTCCAATCCAAACATTACAATAGAAAATAAGAATTCTGACAGTTCTTTATTTGCATAAATCTAACCGATTTTAGCAATTTTTGGGGGCACTTTCATTTCATATTTTCTAATCAGCCAGGCAATCGTAAATGTTGGAATGAAATCAAGGCCGGGAGAAATTTCTTCAATAAAAGAAAATACACCCCCTAACAAACCAAATCTTTTTCTTCCAAATAAAAAATAAAAAATAATTGCCGAAGCAGGCGCCCATAAAAGATCCTCAACTTCCCCAATAACCGGCGTCAAAAAACTTATGAAGCCGACCAGATCCAGAAAAATACAAAGACTGATATTGGGTAAGAACTTCCTTTTCAATGAATTGAATTTAAACAAAATGATTTGTGAAAACCTCGGACAAATTTAATTTTTTAACTGTTAAGGTTCTGTTTTATTCTTGCTAAGAACCTGATTTGACCTACCTTTGCAGCCTTAAAAAATTTTGGGCAAACGCCCTACAGTTAAAACAATTTATGGATATCAGAAACATCGCAATTATTGCACACGTTGACCACGGAAAAACAACTTTGGTTGATAAGATCATTCACAGTACCAACATTTTCAGGGAAAACCAGGAATCAGGAGAACTGATCATGGATAATAACGATCTCGAAAGAGAACGCGGAATCACTATTTTTAGTAAGAATATTTCTGTCACTTATAAAGGTGTAAAAATTAACGTAATTGATACTCCAGGCCACAGTGATTTTGGCGGAGAAGTGGAGCGCGTGTTGAAAATGGCTGATGGGGTTGTGTTGCTCGTTGATGCTTTTGAAGGCCCTATGCCTCAAACCCGTTTTGTATTGCAAAAAGCGTTACAATTAGGTTTACGTCCGATTGTTGTAATTAATAAAGTTGACAAACCGAATTGTCGCCCTGATGAAGTTCACGACGCAGTTTTCGAACTGTTCTTTAACCTGGATGCGACTGAAGAGCAATTGGATTTTGCTACCATTTATGGCTCCAGCAAACAAGGTTGGATGAATACAACGCTTGAGCCAACTGATAATATTTTTCCTTTATTAGATACTATTTTAGAAAAAGTTCCTGCTCCGTCTCATAATGAAGGAACGCTGCAAATGCAAATTACTTCTCTCGATTATTCTTCTTTTTTGGGAAGAATTGCGGTAGGAAAAGTTGCACGGGGAGTGATCAAAGAAAATCAGCCTTTATCATTGATGAAACTGGATGGTTCCGTTCAAAAATGCCGCGTAAAAGAATTGTATGTTTTTGAAGGTTTGGGGAAAAAGAAAGTTAGCGAAGTTAAGGCCGGAGATATTTGTGCTGTGGTTGGAATTGAAGGTTTTAATATTGGCGAAACGCTTGCAGATTTTGAAAACCCGGAAGCGTTGCCCGTTATAAGTGTTGATGAACCGACAATGAATATGCAATTCAGCATTAATAATTCTCCCTTTTATGGAAGAGATGGGAAGTTTGTAACCTCCCGTCATTTGAAAGACAGATTGGAAAAAGAACTGGAAAAAAATCTTGCTTTACGTGTTTCCGCCACTGACAGTGCTGATAGTTTTATGGTTTATGGACGTGGCATTTTGCATTTAAGTATCCTGGTAGAAACTATGCGTCGTGAAGGGTATGAGATTACGGTCGGGCAACCGCAGGTAATTACCAAAGAAATTAATGGACAAAAATGTGAGCCATACGAAAATTTAGTGGTGGATGTTCCTTCAGAATACAGCGGCCGTGTAATTGATCTGGTTACGCAAAGAAAAGGCGAAATGCTGATTATGGAAAGCAAAGGTGAAATGCAACATTTGGAATTTGAAATTCCTTCAAGAGGGTTGATAGGATTGCGTTCCAATATGCTTACGAATACAGCGGGTGAAGCCGTGATGGCTCATCGTTTCCTCGAATATAAACCATGGAAAGGATATATTCCTGGACGAAATAACGGTGTTTTGATTTCCAAAAATCAGGAAAAAACTACCGGATATTCAATTGATAAACTACAAGATCGCGGAAGGTTTTTTGTTGATCCGGGAGAAGAAGTTTACGTCGGCCAAATCATTGCTGAACATATCAAACCAGGAGATCTTGTTGTGAATGCAACTGAGCCAAAAAAATTAACCAACCATCGTGCGAGTGGTGCAGATGATGCTTCCAGAATTGCTCCAAAAACTTTGATGACCCTGGAAGAATGTATGGAATATATTCAGCAGGATGAGTGTATAGAAGTAACACCAAAATTCATCCGTATGCGCAAAGTGATTCTCAATGAAGATGAAAGAAAGAAAACGCAAAAAATGCAACAGGTAGAAGCATAAAATATTTTCTTAAAATAAATTGAAAAAATTCCAGTTGACGAAGCTGGAATTTTTTTTGAGTGGTAACTTTTCCTGGAGCTTTTTTACAGCTTCGTATTCTCTCAATTATTGAAGAACAAAAAAGACGCGAAGATTATTTGGATTGGAAGGACGAAATCCGGAAAAAAACATGAATTGAAGCCTTATCGTTCCAAAAAATGTTCTGAAACAATTCAAAATCAGTGTATATAAAACTTACTGTTTTACTTTCCCAACTATTGATTTGATAATCGTAAATTTGCCGCCTGTTAAAAAGTATTATTCCTAAAGTTTGAAAATAGACTGAGTATGAAGTTTCTGAATGTTATTATTAAATACCGCCTTTGGTTAGGAGTATTTTTTTTACTCCTGGGAATTGTTGTAAATATTGAAGCCGGTTTTTGGCCTTCATTTGTTTTATATTTAATTGCGCTGATTTTAATTGTTGGACATTTTCTTTTTGGACCCATGAGATTGATCCAGGGTTACATGGAAAACGGTGATATGGTTGGTGCTCAGAAAGTGATCGATTCAATTTGGTTTCCCCGTTTACTCATTAAGCCTGTACGTTCAGTTTATTTTACATTGAAAGGGAATCTCGCAATGGCCAATCAGGATTATGAAACTGCTGAAGCCCACATGAAAAAAAGTCTTAGTCTTGGCATGCCAATGAAGGAAGCGGAAGGTGCTAATAAATTGCAATTAGGAATGCTTGCGATGCAAAAAGGCAACATGCGTGAGTCAGAAAATTATATTCGGCAGGCAATCCGCTCCGGACTTCCCGACAAGGAAAACGAGGCTGCTGCATACTTACAGCTTTCTTCTATCATGATCAATAAAAGGGAATTTCGGGCTGCAAAAGAATATTTTAGAAAAGTAAAAGCTTTGAAACCAACGACGCCTCAAATTGTTGACCAGATCAAACAAATGGAAAAATATATTACCAGGATGCCTGGATAATTTTTCAGATCACGCATTACTTTCCAATAAAAAAATAACCGGTTTTTTGTGCAGATCTAATGCATGACTTTTCCAGTCAGCAATGGTTCTTGTTTTAATAATTTCATTGACAGAAGTGATTTCTGAGGCAATACACAACTGCGTTGTTGGATGACAATGCTGCAAAACTGTCTGAAACATTTTATTATTCCGGTAAGGTGTTTCAATAAATATTTGTGTGCATTTTTTTCTGGCCGATTCTTCTTCCAGTTGTTTTATTTTTTTAATTCTTTCTAAATTATCGATGGGTAAATAACCATGAAAAGAGAAATGCTGCCCATTAAATCCACTCGCCATTAATGCCAGTAGGATTGAACTTGGCCCAACCAGCGGCTTTATCTCAGTATTTAATTTTTGAGCTTCATGTATCAGAATTTGCCCGGGATCTGCAATTCCGGGGCAACCGGCTTCGCTGATGATCGCAATGTTTTTTCCTTCTTTAATTTTTTGTGTGAAAACATTTAATTGTTCTGTTTCTGCTTTGTGAATGGGGAACCATTCAAAATCATCAATCACAATTCCTTTATCCATTGATTTTAAAAAGCGCCTTGCAGTTCGTTCATTTTCTGCAAAAATTACCTGGCAATTTTTCACTGCTGACATTACATACAAAGGAATCGTTTCAACAGAATTTTCTGATATAAATGAAGGCACCAGGTAAATCATGAATAAAATATTTAAGGATTTTTTTTACTTTTTATATAAACTTCTTTAATGAACAGGCTCATAAGTTAATTCGCCATTTTCAATTCTTGCAGGCCCTGTAAAGGGATGCTCTTCTGCTTTTCCAACCGCCATTATATGCATTACTTTCCATCCACAAACTTTTAAATAGTCGGAAACCATCGAACGGTGACAGCGCCACCAGACCGCTTCCGAGCACATATAAGCAGTTCTTTTTTTCATTGCAAATTCTTCGAGTTCTTTTATTCCTTCTTTAAATTCTGTTGTTTCCATATAATCTGCATAAGAACGAAAAGCAATCTGCCTCCACGTTGTATTTTTGGAATCGCGATTGGCTTTTCTTCTTCCACCTAATTTTTTTAAATGAAAGTATTCAATATTATTTTCAGGCAAAGTGATTTGCAAAGATTCTTTATTAAACTGAGGAAATTTTCCTGAGCCTGGAAAGCTTCTGATATCACAAACGGTTTTTATTTCAAAAGAATCTAACATTTCAATCAATTTTTGAAAAGAGCGGGTGGAATGGCCGATTGTCCAAATAATTTTTTCTTTTGAATTTTCCATCTTTTTATTTTAAAAATCTCCTGAAATATTTTTGGAAAAATGAGGATTCCCGGGTCTCATAATCACAATTACAAGCACAAATAAAACCAGTATCAATGGCAAAAGTGGCAACAGTGTCGCTTTGCGAAATTCAAGCCAGCCCGTAAAAATTGCCGTTAACACATACACTAAAAAAACTGCGGTTTGTAATTGAATTCTTTGTTCCAGGTTTTGAGCAACAGGAAGCTGTGGCAAGCCGTCTTTTACCCTTTTTTTAAAACCATTTCTGGCGCCTTTCACTGCACTCATTCCAATGCTGGTGATTGTTCCCGTAATAAAGGTAGTCACCACTCCCGGAATGTTCAAATGCCTTACTGTGGCGCTTTGCATGCCCATTGCTATTGCTGATAATATGATTGAAACATAAAGAATTGGTTCGCCGGCGGGTTGAATTTCTTCAAACCAGATTAACGCAAGAATAAAAATAATTACTGCCTCAACTGCAACACTCAAGATAATCAGATACGACCAACCTTTTTTTGTGTTTTCAACAATAAATGCACCGATAAATGCACCGGTAATAAATCCTGCTAAAGCTGCGAGAGAATGTAACGAAGATGCCAGTTTTCCTTGTCCGATCGAAAGTCCAAGCAAGATCGTATTTCCGGTCATGTTTGCTGTAAATACGTGGTCCAATCTGTAATAGCTCATTACGTCAATACTTCCGGCAACACTTGCCAGCAACAAGAGCATGATATCGAACCAAAAGGGAGAAGTTGCAGATCCGTTATTTTTTAAAAATTTCATCACTTTAAAAAGAGGAGTTTTTTACGGATGTCCTTCTTTTCTTGCCAGCTCGCCTTCGTCAAGATCTTCATTTTCATCAGGCTGGTAAGCGGGATCCTTTTCAATATCCTCTTCCGCCTGCTCAAAAGCTTCTTTCGTATGCAACCGCTCATCTTCCGGATTCTTTTTCGGATCTTTTCGATTTGGCAATGGATTTTTTTCAGACATATTCAAAATTTAAAATGGTTTTAAATAACTTAAAAAGCATTAAATATTATGCCAGTGTTTATGCAAAAGAGAAAGAGAGTTGCAAAGGAGATGTTTTTTTAATTGGCTCTACGACAAATGAACTGTAGCCTTTTGTTTCGCTGATTTGAAAAACTTCTGTTTCTTCATAGCGGGAAGCAACAGTTATTTTTACATTTCCGGAATTTTCAGAAAATAATTTTTCTACAACTTCCGGAGAATTATTATTTTTTGAAAGATGAGCCAACAATAAATGACTCATAAAATCAGGCCTGTGTTTATTAAATAGTTCAAACGCCTGTTTGTTACTCAAATGTCCTTTGCCTCCACGAATCCGGTTTTTAAGATAAATCGGATAACCGCCTTTGTCAAGCATTTCTTCGTCATAATTCGCTTCGAGAAAAGCAGCGTGGCATTGTTTAAAATATTTAATCAGATTTTCGCAGGGAACCCCAATATCTGTAAACACGCCAACACAAATTTTTTGATGAGAAACAACAAAACTATATGGATCAATTGCGTCGTGGAATTTTGGAAACGCGGTTACAGATAATTCTCCAACAATTACCGGTTCGTGAGCTTTAAAAACATTAATTAAATGAGATTCAAAAGTTAATCCGCCATTTCTAAAAGTCGCGGAAGTGATGTAAACCGGAAGTTGATATTTCTTTATTAATGCAGGAAGGCCTTTGATATGATCGGAATGCTCATGCGAAATAAAAACTGCTTTTACTTTTTCTAAAAGCAAACCGAGGCGCTTCATTCTTTTTTCAACTTCCCTGCATGAAATTCCGACATCCACCAAAATCGCTTCGGTGTTGTTTCCTACATAATAACAATTGCCGTTGCTGCCGGAATTAAGAGAAGTGATAAATAAAGACATTACGGCAAAGGAAACAATTTTGAATGAGTGATGAAGCAGTTTTTCAGAATTGTGGAAATGTTTTTTTTGAAAAATATTCACCACCTTTATTAAAAACGTGAATCAATGAGCCTTTTATTAAACAGAAATACTTTTGGTGATGAACTGAACAACGCAAATGTTCTCTCAAAAGAAGAAGCCAATCAGTTACTGGATGAATGGGTTTTGAATGACAGGTTGCGTTTACACATGAAACAAGTGTCGAACCTGATGAAAAGGTGGGCCGCCAAAATAGAAAATTTAAACGAAGAAGATCAATGGCGGTGGGAAATGGCTGGCTTGCTTCATGATGCGGATTGGGATCAGTGGCCCGATCAACATTGTAAAAAAATAGTTGAAGAACTTGAACAAAGGAATATTGATCC